>SWCC01010270.1_pt1 | contig 91885 bp, 75 predicted proteins | sample 4692971 | NCBI WGS metagenome assembly SWCC01 (sample SAMN10267277, study PRJNA491770) | bioreactor metagenome | isolation source: DHS bioreactor inoculated with subseafloor sediment | place: Japan: off Shimokita Peninsula | collected 2006-08
CGCTAGTACCTGAAACTAGTGCGTCTACCAATTCCGCCATCTGGGCAAGAGCCGCGCATTATAAGCACTTAAAGAAGAAAGTCAATGACCAGAAACACCAAAAAAACCAATGCCGTTCCCGAAGCCGCTGTTGAAGCACCCAAGGCCGGGCGACGCAAAAGCAGCCGTGCCAAGGGGCCGAGCGCAATTCGTCGTGCCGACCCGTTCTTCGAGCGCGAATCGCTCAAATACGAGCTCCCCTTGCCCAGCCGCGAATACATCGAACAGATCCTGGTTGATCAGGGCGTGCCGATGTCTTTCGACGATCTCGCCCGTGCGCTCGACATCACCGCCGACGAGCTGGAACATTTCGACCGCCGTCTGCGCGCGATGCAGCGTGACGGCCAGCTGGTGCGCAACCGGCGCGACGCCTATCTGATCCCGGACAAGGCCGACCTGATCCGCGGCAGGGTGGAGGGTCACCCGGACGGCTTCGGTTTCCTCCGCCGTGATGACGGCGGCCCCGACATCTTCCTCGGGCCCAAGGACATGCGCGAGGTGCTGCATGGCGACCGCGTGATTGTCCGCATTGCCGGGCAGGACCGCCGCGGCAGGCCAGAGGGCAGGATTGTCGAGATCCTTGAGCGCGCCAACGCGCGCGTCGTCGGACGTGTGCTGAACGAGCATGGTGTCCTGCTGGTGGTGCCGGAGAACAAGCGTCTCGCTCAGGACATCCTGGTGGCGCCAGGCGGCAAGAAGCCGACGCCGGGCCAGGTGGTGACGGTCGAACTGATCGAACAGCCGACCAAGTTTGCGCAGCCCATCGGTCGCGTGGTCGAGGTGCTCGGCAACTATGCCGACCCCGGCATGGAGATCGAGATCGCCTTGCGCAAGCACGACCTGCCCTATGAATTCTCTTCCGAGACCAAGGCGGAAACGCGCAAGCTGCCGCTCAAGGTGCGCAAGAAGGACTGGGTTGGCAGGGAGGACATTACCGGCCTGCCGCTGGTCACCATCGATGGCGAGACCGCGCGCGACTTCGACGACGCGGTGTATTGCGAACGCCAGGGGCGCGGCTTCCGGCTGATCGTGGCGATTGCCGACGTTTCCGCCTATGTCGAAACCGGCAGCGCGCTCGACAAGGATGCCTACGACCGCGGCAATTCGGTCTACTTCCCGCGCCGCGTCATCCCGATGCTGCCGGAGAAGCTTTCCAACGGGCTGTGCTCGCTCAACCCCCAGGTCGAGCGTCTGTGCATGGTCGCGGACATGAGCATCTCGATGACCGGGGTGGTGAAGGCCTACCGCTTCTATCCGGCCGTGATGTTCTCTCATGCGCGCCTGACCTATACCAAGGTCGCTGCAGCGCTGTACGAACAGGACGCTGCGGCGCTGGAAGAGGTCGGTGGCTTGCTGCCCCAGTTGCAGAACCTCGACAAGCTGTTCCGGGTGCTGCTGAAGGCGCGCGCCAAGCGCGGTGCGATCGACTTCGAGACCACCGAGACGCGGATGATCTTCGACGATGGTGGCAAGATCGAGCGCATCGTGCCCGAGGTGCGCAACGACGCCCACCGCCTGATCGAGGAATGCATGCTCGCGGCCAACGTCTGCGCGTCCGATTTTCTGCAGGAGCGCAATCAGGCCGCTCTGTATCGGGTGCATGAAGGCCCCACGCCCGAAAAGCTCGATAAGCTGCGCGGATTCCTGTCCGAGTTCGGCATGGGCATTGGTGGCGGGGACGAACCTCGCGCCAAGGATTACGCAGCCCTGCTGGACAAGGTCAAGGAACGGCCGGATGCCCAGTTGCTGCAGACCGTGATGCTGCGCTCGCTGCGTCAGGCGGTGTACAGCCCGGACAATCTCGGTCACTTTGGCCTCGCCTACGACGCCTACACCCACTTCACGTCGCCCATCCGGCGCTATCCCGACCTGCTGGTGCACCGTGCCATCAAGGCCGCGCTCAAGAGCGACAGCTACCAGCCCGGCGACTGGGACGAGATCGGTGCGCACTGCTCAAGTACCGAGCGCCGTGCAGACGAGGCGACCCGCGATGTCGTGTCCTGGCTCAAGTGCTATTACATGCAGGACCGCGTCGGCGAGGAATTTTCCGGCAGCGTATCGGCGGTGGTACCCTTCGGCCTCTTCGTCGCGCTGGACGATATTTTCATCGAGGGCCTGGTGCATATCTCGGACCTCGGTAGTGATTACTTCCACTTCGACGAGACGCGTCACGAGCTGGCGGGAGAGCGCACCAACGCGCGCTTCAGGCTGTCGGACAGGGTGCGGGTACAGCTGGTGCGGGTGGATCTGGAAACCAACAAGATCGACTTCCGCCTGATCGAAGGCGTAAGCCGGCCGACCGAGCGCAGCGGCAAGACCGCCCGTGACCATGCGCCGGTGGATGCGGGGTCTGCAGCACCGACCCGGCGCAAGGGGCGCAGTGCTTCCGAGCCGGCGCCGCGTCCGGCCGCCGAGCGTGCCCCGGCTTCACGTGCCGGGCGTGGCAGCAAGCCCAAGGCAGCGGCCCGCACCGAAGCACCCGCAGCACGTAAATCAAAACCGAAGGCCGCAGCAGCGGCTGCAACATCAAAGAAGAAAGGCAAGCGTCGTGGCTAAACCCCCCTCCCGTTCCGGCTCCCGATCACGTCCCAGCGAGGACGGCGCGCGCGCAGCACGCCCGCCAGTGCGCGGCGAGCACAGGCCGAAGCCGAAACGTCATGAAACCGCAGCGGTCGACGAAGCGGTCGCAGCGGACGTCAGCGCTGATGCAGGGCGTCCCGCGTCGCGTCTGATCTATGGATTTCATGCCGTGCTCGGCAAGCTCAAGCGTGACCCGGAAGCGGTGTTCGAGCTCTATCTGTCGAGTCAGCGCCAGGACATTCGCGCGCGTGAAGTACAGCAGCTTGCCGAAGCCCAGGGTGTGCGCCTGATCCCGAGCGAATCGGACCGCCTCGACGGCATGGTTGGTACCCGTCGCCATCAGGGCGTGATCGCCCGTATCGATGGGCGGCATCGTGAACTCAAGCTGGCCGACGTGCTCGAGTCACTCGATGAGCCCGCCTTGCTGCTGGTACTCGACGGTGTGCAGGATCCGCATAATCTCGGCGCCTGCCTGCGGGTGGCGGACGCAGTGGGTGCGCATGCGGTGATTGCGCCCAAGGATCGCGCAGTCGGGCTCAATGCCACTGCGGTGAAGGTCGCCAGTGGCGCAGCCGATACCGTGCCCTATATCACCGTCACCAACCTTGCCCGAGCACTGCGCGAAATGCAGGAAGCGGGCGTCTGGATCATCGGTGCGGCCGGTGAAGCCGAGCAGTCGGTGTTCGATGTCGACCAGAAGGGGCCGGTGGCCTGGGTGCTGGGGGCTGAAGGCGACGGACTGCGCCGGCTGACTCGCGATACCTGCGACGTGCTGGCGAAAATCCCAATGCTGGGGTCGGTGGAGAGCCTCAACGTCTCGGTGGCCAGTGGCATCTGTCTGTTCGAGGCAAGGCGTCAGCGCGGTGCCTGAGTCGGCTCGCGCGGTGTTTCCGCGGTGTTGCATGTGGTAGCGGGGTCAGGCGAATAGGGCGTCCGTGGAGGAGATGGGATGAAGTCTGCGCTGGGTTTTCTGGTGGCGGCCAAACGCTGCGAGATTCATGGCCTGGAGCAGCTTGAGATCACCAGTGGTCTCGTGAAGGGCGTGAGTGAGCTCGTGCACATGCTGCAGAAGGAGCGTGGCGTGTCCAACGTCTATCTGGCGTCGGCCGGGCGTCGGTTTGCCGCACAGCGGCTGGAGCGGGTTGAGGCCAGCGTGGCGGCAGAAGCCGCTGCGCGCGAACGCTTCGTCCAGCTCGATACCGATTCAGGCCGTATGGCGGGTGGCGTGCGACTGTTCAGTCGCATCGCCTACGTGCTGCACGGCCTCGATGCGCTTCCGGCCTTGCGCAGCCGGGTGGCGGGGCGCACGCTCGGGGTCGAAGAAGCCACCCGCAGCTTTACCGAGCTAATTGCTGGTCTCATGGCGGTGGTTTTCGAGGCAGCAGATATCGCCGCAGACCCGGCGGTGTCGCGGGCGCTGGTTGCCCTGTTCAACTTCATGCAGGGCAAGGAGCTGGCCGGGCAGGAGCGTGCGGCCGGTGCAGCCGGTTTTGCAGCCGGTCGCTTCGAAGCTACGGAGCAGCAGCGGCTCGCGCACCTGATTGATGCCCAGGACCGCTGTTTCCAGATTTTTGTAGAGTTTGCCGATCCCACCTTGCGCACGATCTGGCGCAATGCCCAGACCTCACCCGCGATTGCCGAGGTGGAACGGATGCGTCGCATCGCCTGCGCTGCGTCGAGTGCCCCCGTGGCGGCCGAGGCCAGCGAACGCTGGTTCGAATGCACCACCTCACGAATCGATGCGATGCGCCAGGTCGAAGACTGTGCGACCAATGCGCTGCTGCATCTGTGTGAGGCCAAGCTGCTCGAAGCGCGCTCCGATCTGCACGATCACAAGCGCTTTCTCGATGCACTTTCGGCGCTCGGCGGACAGAGTGCGGCGCCGCTGGCGGTTTTTTTCGACAAGTCGGCCACCTCGGCGCCGCCCGCCGAGGGCGATGCAGCCGGGCTGGTGGAGGCGGACGGACTCAGTCCCAAGCTCGGGCGTTCGGTGCTCGATCTCATGCAGCTGCAGTCGCAGCGACTGCAGGACATGAGCGATGAACTCAATACCGCGCGTGCGGCGCTCAATGAACGCAAGCTGGTCGAGCGCGCCAAGGGTCTGCTGATGTCCAGGCGCGGCCTGAGCGAAGACGAGGCCTACAAACTGTTGCGACAAACCGCAATGGATCAGCATCGTCGCCTTGTCGATGTTGCCGAGGCGACGCTCTCGCTCGCCGAGTTCCTCAAGCCCGACTGAGCCGCAGCAGCGGGTGGCGGCCCCGAAAAGGGGCGTGAGCCCGCGCTTCACGGCAGCCTTCAGACGGATCTCCTCATGCCCCGGATGTCGCAGTTCGCCCCTCCGGCGATGGGACGCTGAGGGCGCACGTCTGCACTATGCCTGTGCAGGTGCCGCGACATTGCACTGCAGCAGTGCGTCAGCCTCTTGGCACCTGTTACCGCTATTTTCCCCTGATCCCAGTGTTTTCGGGGGCTGCGGCCTCATGCGCGGAACTGGCACGCTTACTGCATTAGAAAACGCAAAGCTGGATCAACGATGGTCCGGCGTTCGACACAATCCCGAGCACTGGACAAAGGCGTCCATTCCCTCCGCGCTGCAAGCGCCGAACAGGAATGGGCGCCTTTCTTGCATTTCAGATTTCAATCAAGGAGTTCACGATGACCAAGCAGACGAACAAAACCCCCGAGTTGACCCGTCGCGGTTTTATTAAGGCCGGTGCTGCGGCAGGCACTGCAGCGATGCTGTCCGGTCTTTTTCCCGGCGGCGTCTGGGCTGCAGGCTCGGAAGGGCTGGAGAAAACCACGCTGAAGTTCGGCATCATCCCGCTTACCGACTGTGCGCCGATCGTGATCGCCAGGGAAAAGGGCTTCTTCAAGAAGCACGGCCTTGATGTCGAGGTGTCGAAGGAGGCGTCGTGGGCCAACATCCGCGACAAGGTTTCGCTGGGCGAACTGGACGGTGCTCATATGCTGGCCGGCATGCCGCTTGCGGCCACGCTCGGGGTCGGCGCCAACCAGCAGGAAACCGTCACCGCCTTTTCGATGGACCTCAACGGCAACGGCATCACCGTGTCGAATGAACTCTACGAGCGCATGCTCGCCGCCGACCCGGCCGCGATGCAGGGTCGCCCGACCTCAGCGCTGGCGCTGAAGAAAGTGATCGAGGAGGACAAGAAGGCTGGCAAGGAGCCGATGACCTTCGCCATGGTGTTCCCGGTCTCCACCCACAACTATGAGATCCGCTACTGGATGGCCTCGGCCGGTATCGATCCCGACCAGGACGTGCGTCTGATCGTGATTCCACCGCCCCAGATGGTGGCCAACCTGCAGTCGAAGAACATCGTCGGCTACTGCGTGGGTGAGCCGTGGAACCAGCGCGCAGTGGAGATGGGCATTGGCCGCTCGATCATCACCAACTACGAAATCTGGAACAATAATCCGGAGAAGGTCTTCGGCGTCACCCGCGAATGGGCCGACAAGAACCCGAACACGCACAAGGCTGCGGTGCGCGCGCTGATCGAGGCCGCGCAGTGGATGGACAAGCCCGAGAACCGCGACGAGGTCGTGAAGATCATCTCCGCCAAGTCCTACGTCAATGCGCCGGCGTCGGTGGTCGAAAACTCGATGACCGGGACCTGGATGTACACCAAGGCCGAGGGGCCGCAGAAGATGCCGGACTTTAACGTCTTCTACCGCTACGCGGCGACCTTCCCGTGGCGTTCGCATGCGGTGTGGTTCCTTACGCAGATGGTGCGATGGGGCCAGATCGAGAGCGCGATCAACTTCAGGAAAGTGGCCGAACAGGTCTATCGAAGCGACATCTACCGCGACGCAGCCAAGGATCTTGGCATCGCCATCCCGACCATCGATTACAAGACCGAAGGCTCCCACGCAGCGGCGTGGACGCTGGAGAAGGCCACGTCGCCGATCGCGATGGGGCCGGATCGCTTCTTCGACGGCATGAGCTTCGACCCGTCCAGGCCGGTGGATTACCTTAAGGGCTTCAAGGTGCATGCGATGAAGGTCAGCCTCGATGCACTTGCCAAGGCAAACGCCTGATTCCGTGCATGACGACAGAAAAGGATAAGGATATGACTGCGATTTCAGTGACTGCAGGCCGGCCTGTTGCCGAGCCGACCGAAAGCATGGCAGGGACTGCGGATGCCGCGGCTCGTGCGGTGGTTCATCCGGTTGTCACCGAGCCGGCAGCGCCCGGGCTGGCGGAGCGACTTCGCCCGATCGCGTCCGGGTTGGCGCGCAGCCTGGTGGCCATGGCCGCCGGCATGGGGCTGCTGCTCGCGATCTGGTGGGCGGTGTCGAGCCGGATCGACATCTTTCCCGGGCCGCTGGTAACTTGGGATGCGGCAGTCGAGCTGCTGGCCGACCCGTTCTACGACAACGGCCCCAACGACATGGGCATCGGCTGGAACGTGCTGTATTCGCTGGGGCGAGTCGGTGTCGGTTTCGGCCTCGCTGCGGTGGTCGGCATCCCGCTGGGTTTCATTGTCGGTCGCTTCAAGTTCATGAACATGGCCACCGAACCCGTCATCGGCCTGCTGCGTCCGGTGTCGCCGCTGGCCTGGCTGCCGATCGGTCTGCTGGTGTTTCAGGAGGCAAACCTTGCCGCGATCTGGGTGATCTTCATCTGCTCGATCTGGCCGATGATCATGAACACCGCGGCGGGCGTGCGCTCGGTGCCGCAGGACTATCTGAACGTTGCCCGGGTGCTCAACCTGTCTGAATGGAAGGTGGTCACCCGAATCCTCTTCCCCGCAGTCCTGCCCAACATCCTCACCGGCGTGCGCCTGGCCATCGGTACCGCCTGGCTGGTGATCGTCGCCGCGGAAATGCTCACTGGCGGCGTCGGCATCGGCTTCTGGGTATGGGATGAATGGAACAACCTCAAGGTCGAGCACATCATCATCGCCATCTTCATCATCGGCATCGTCGGCCTGATTCTCGAGCAGGCCCTGATGATGGTGGCCCGCCATTTCAGCTACGAAAGCCGCTAAGGAGATCGTCATGACCAAACGTATCGTACAGATCGAAAGTGTCGGTCAGTCCTTCGACACCAAGAAGGGGCCGTTCGTCGCACTGCGCGACGTCAATCTGGAGATTCGCGAAGGCGAGAGCATCTCCCTGATCGGTCACTCCGGCTGCGGCAAATCGACGCTGCTCAATCTCATCTCCGGACTCACTCTGCCCAGCAGCGGCGTGATGCTGTGCGACGGCCGCGAGATCGCAGGCCCCGGGCCGGAGCGGGCGGTGGTGTTCCAGAACCACTCCCTGCTGCCGTGGCTGACCTGCTTCGACAACGTCTACCTCGCGGTCGAGCGCGTGTTCTCGGCCAGGGAAGGCAAGGCGAAGCTCAGGGAGCGTACCCACGAGGCGCTTGAACTCGTCGGCCTGACGCACGCCGAGAACAAGTATCCGAGCGAGATCTCGGGTGGCATGAAGCAGCGTGTTGGCATCGCCCGCGCGCTGTCGATGCAGCCAAGAATCCTGCTGATGGATGAGCCCTTCGGCGCGCTCGATGCGCTGACCCGCGCCAATCTGCAGGATGAGCTGATGAAGATCCTCGCGGCCACCAGGGCGACCATGGTGATGGTGACGCACGATGTCGATGAGGCCGTGCTGCTGTCCGACCGCGTGGTCATGCTCACCAACGGTCCGTCGGCGACCATCGGCGAGATCCTCGAGGTGAACATCGAGCGCCCGCGAGAACGACTCGCCCTGGCCCACGATCATCACTTCGGCGAGTGCCGCGCGGCGATCATGGAGTTCCTATACAACAAGCAGCTCAAACGCGCAGCCTGACCCGGAGACGGACATGTCAAACGTGTATCTGATCGGTGCCGGACCGGGTGCCGCGGACCTGCTCACGCTGCGTGCGGCCCGGCTGCTCGCGGAGAAGGCCGAAATCGTGCTTGCTGACGACCTCGTTTCCGACGAGATCCTCGCCATGGTGAGGCCTGACGCGCGGGTGCTGAAAGTGGGAAAGCGTGGCGGCAAGGCATCCACGCCGCAGGGTTTCATTCATCGGCTGATGGTGCGCTATGCGCGTCGCGGAAAGTGCGTGCTGCGGCTCAAGGGGGGAGACCCCTTTGTGTTTGGGCGCGGCGGTGAAGAAGTCGAAGCACTCGCCGCTGCCGGCATCGAAGCCGAAGTGGTGCCGGGGCTGACCGCAGGAATCTCGGTGCCGGCCGCAGTCGGCATTCCGGTGACGCACCGCGCCTACACCCAGGGCGTGACGCTGGTGACCGGTACCTCCGGCGAGGGCTGCGACGAGCCCAACTGGCGTGCGCTGGCCCAAGGCGGCACGACCCTGGTGATCTACATGGGGCTGTCCCGCCTGCTCAATATCGTGGCACGGCTGATCGCCGCCGGCCTGCCCCCCGACACGCCTGCCGCTGCCATCGCATCGGGCACTCTGCCCGGCCAGCGCCACGTCAAGGCCACGCTCGCCGACCTGCCTGCGCGCGTCGGTGCTGAAGGGCTGGCCTCGCCGGCGATCATCGTTGTGGGCGAAGTCGCCGCGCTGGCCGTGGCGACGGTTTCCACCCCGGACATTTCGGCACGCATCCTCGCGGCCTGAAGGAGTACATCATGCAGAAACAGAAACTGGTCATGGTTGGTAACGGCATGGCAGGGGTGAAAACCCTGGAGGAGTTGCTCAAGCACGCCCCCGACTGCTTCGACATTACCGTGTTCGGCGCCGAGCCGCACGGCAACTACAACCGCATCCTGCTGTCGCCGGTGCTGGCCGGGGAAATGACCCTGCCCGACATCATGCTCAACGATCTCGACTGGTATCGCGACAACGGCATCACCCTGCATGCCGGGCGCAAGGTGGTCGAGATCAATCGCGCGCGGCGCACGGTGCGTGCCGATGATGGCACCGAGGTCGCATACGACCGCCTGCTGCTGGCGACCGGTTCGGTGCCGTTCATCCTGCCGGTACCGGGCAAGGATCTGCCGGGTGTCATCGCCTATCGCGACATCGCCGATACCGAAGCCATGATCGACGCGGCACGGCATCACCGCCACGCAGTGGTGATCGGTGCCGGCCTGCTCGGTCTCGAAGCGGCCAACGGCCTGATTCTGCGCGGCATGGAGGTGACCGTGGTGCACCTCGGTGGCTGGATCATGGAACGCCAACTCGACAAATCGGCGGCGGACATGCTGCAGGCCTCGCTCGAAGCCAAAGGCATGAAGTTCTGCCTGCAGGCGCAGACAGCGGAACTGGTGGCGGCAGACAGCGGTCGTGTGGGCGCCGTTCGGCTCAAGGACGGCACCGAACTGGCTGCCGACCTGGTGGTGATGGCGGCGGGCATTCGCCCCAGCACCAGCCTGGCCGAGTCGGCCCGTCTGCTCTGCGACCGTGGCATCGTCGTCACCGACACCCTGCAGACGGTCACCGATCCGCGTGTCTATGCGGTGGGCGAGTGCGCAAACCATCGTGGCACCGCTTACGGGTTGGTGGCCCCCTTGTTCGATCAGGCCAAGGTGTGCGCGAACCACCTGGCGGGCTTCGGTATCGGCCGCTACGAAGGCTCGGTGACTTCGACCAAGCTCAAGGTCACAGGCGTGGATGTGTTCTCCGCTGGCGACTTCCAGGGTGGTGCCGACTGCGACGAGATCGTGCTGCATGACCGGGCCGGTGGCGTCTACAAGAAGCTGGTGCTCAGGGACGACAAGCTCGCGGGCGCGGTGATGGTGGGCGACACTGCCGACGGCGCCTGGTACTTCCAGCTTGTACGCGAGGGCAAGGATGTGTCCGAGATGCGCGATCACCTGATGTTCGGTCAGAGCTTCACCCAGTCACAACTGGGCGACGCTGGCCATCAGGGGCAGAGCCAGGCCGCACTCCTGCCCGACAGTGCCGAGATCTGCGGCTGCAACGGGGTGTGCAAGGGCACCATCGTCAAGACGATCCGCGAGAAGGGGCTGTTCACGCTCGAAGAGGTGAAGAAGCACACCAAGGCGTCGTCCTCCTGCGGCTCATGCACCGGCCTGGTGGAGCAGATTCTCGCCTCGACCGTCGGTGGCGCCTACCAATCCACCGACAAGTATGCGAAGCCTGTGTGCGGGTGCACCGAGCATACGCATGGAGAAGTGCGCGAGGCGATCCGTCAGCACAAGCTGCTCAGCATTCCGGACACCATGCGGGCGCTGGAATGGAGCACGCCGAACGGCTGCGCCACCTGCCGTCCTGCGCTCAACTACTACCTGATCTCCACCTGGCCGTTCGAGGCCGAAGACGACCCGCAGAGCCGCTTTATCAACGAACGTGCCCACGCCAACATCCAGAAGGACGGCACCTACTCGGTGGTGCCGCGGATGTGGGGCGGGCTGACCACGCCGGACGAACTGCGTGCGATCGCAGACGCGGCCGAGAAGTACAAGGTGCCGACGGTCAAGGTCACCGGTGGCCAGCGCATCGACCTGCTCGGCGTGAAGAAGGCCGACCTGCCGCTGATCTGGTCCGACCTCAACGCAGCCGGCATGGTCTCCGGTCACGCCTACGGCAAGAGCCTGCGCACGGTGAAGACCTGTGTCGGCATGGAGCACTGCCGCTTCGGCACGCAACTGGCGATGGATCTCGGCGTCAAGCTGGAGAAGATGCTGTTCGGCATGTGGAGTCCGCACAAGGTGAAGCTGGCGGTGTCAGGCTGCCCGCGCAACTGCGCCGAATCCGGGATCAAGGACGTCGGCATCATCGGCGTCGATTCCGGCTACGAGCTCTATGTGGCCGGCAACGGTGGCATCAAGACCGAGGTCGCGCAGTTCTTCTGCAAGGTCGGCAGCGACGAGGAGGTGATGGAGTACGGCGGTGCCTTCCTGCAGCTTTACCGCGAGGAGGCCTACTACCTCGAGCGCACCTGCCACTACATCGAGCGTGTCGGTCTCGAGCATGCGAAGAAGCGCGTCGTCGAAGACGCCGCCAACCGCAAGGCGCTGTACGAGCGCCTGCTGTTTGCACTGAAGGACGCGCCCGATCCCTGGGCCGAGCAGCGTACAGCGCCCCTGGTGCGCAACTACCAGACTATCGACCTGAACAACAGCAACGGAGATCGCCATGGCCTGGCAGAAACTGTGTCCTCTTGAAGAAATCCCGGCACTCGGTGCGCGCGTCGTCGCGCATGCCGATGGCGACATCGCGGTGTTCCGTGCCGAAGGCGACAACGTGTACGCGATTGCCGATGCCTGCCCGCACAAGGGCGGTCCCCTTTCGCAGGGCATCGTGCATGGGCAGAAGGTGACCTGCCCGCTGCACAACTGGAACATCGAGCTCGATTCCGGTCATGCGTGTGCGCCGGACGAGGGCTGTGTGCGCAACTATCCGGTGCGGATCGAAGCCGGGGAGGTGTGGCTGGAGACCTGATGCTGCGCCGGTCAGCGTGCCGTGGACCTCAGGACCAGAGTGCGCTGACCGGGGTCTCAGGTGAGAAGCGGTGGGCGATCTGCGCCTGCAGCAACTCGGCGGAGGCGAGCGCGTCGGTCAGTGCATGGTGTGGCCGGTAGCGCGGCAGTCCGTAGCGGCTGCGGCTTGCGGCAAGCCGGATGGAGCGCTGTTTGTGGCCGAACAGGCGTGCAAACAGCCCAAGACGCTTCTTGCGGTGAAGGCGCGCCTCAAGCTCCATGGTGTCGATCACCGGAAACTCGATCTTCTCGCCGATGCGTGGTCGCAGCGCGCCGTTGAGAAACTGGCGCTCAATCGCACTGCAATGCACCACCAGCACATGGCCTGCCATGTGCTGCAGTACTTCGTCGAGGATCTCGATCAGGTCGGGTGCGGTATCGACCTGCGAGTCGGTGATGCCATGAATCGTCACCGACTCCTCACCCAGCGCCGTGCGCGGCTTCAGAATCCAGTGCCGCGACTGGCTGGCGAGGATGCGGTCGAGGCGCATCGGCACCAGTCCGATGCTGACGATCCCGTCGCGCACCGGATCGAGGCCGGTGGTCTCGACATCAAGCGCCATCAAGGGCACCGCCGACAGCGGTGTGTCGCCGGCGACCGCGCCCGCCGCGTAGAAGCGCTTCAGTCGCTCGTCGTGCGCGGCCGCTGCGAGTTCGGCAAAGCGCTGTGGCCAGTCGTGCACTGTTGTGCCGGACGTGGCGCCGGGCTGTTTCTGCTGCAGTGAGCCTAGATGTAGCACGATGGCATCCTCACGTGCTGCGGCCGGGCTGGTAGCGGAACTTCAGGTATTTCTGCGCGTTGCTCAGGATGAGGAAGGCATCGCGCAGGCTCTTGCGCTCGAAGTCGGAGAGGCTCTCGGGTTCGATGCTGTTGTCGGGCTCGTTGCCCACGGCGAGGTCGCCCGCCTGATTGCGGATGCGCACCATGGACACGAATTCGAGCGCGTCGTGGAGGTCCTGCCCGCGTCCGCGCGGCAGGATGTTGGCTTCGATGATGTCGCGCAGGCGTTCAAAGGAGTTCAGCGCAACCGATCCCACTGCCAGCGAATGCACCCGAATCAGGTCGGCGAGCGGGGCCGTGCCGCGTCGCTTGAGATTGATCGCACGGCTGTGTCGTCCGTCGGATTCCACCACGAAATCCTTGAAGAAGCCCAGCGGCGGGGTGCGCAGGAGCGCATTGCGTGCCATGCACGCGAGAAAGCGCGAGTTGCCCTTGGCCTTGCGCGAGATGAGGCGGCGCAGGCCATCGATCCATTCGGTCTTGCCCCAGACGCCATCGAGGTCGAAAAAGATGCCGCTGTTGAGCAGCGACTCCGGCGTCGGCTTCTCGATCCACTCGGTGAAGTAACGCTCCCACTCGCGCAGCGGCTGGCGCCACTTTGCATTGGTCGCCATCACCCCGCCGGTGCAGTAGGTGTAGCCGCAGCGCGCCAGGCCGTCGCTGACGAAGGCGGCCAGCGACTTGAAGTAGTCGTCGTGGCGTGCAGGATCGAAACTGTTGTCGAGCACCAGCGCGTTGTCCTGATCGGTGACGATGAGCTGTTCCTGTCTCGCCATCGAACCCAGCGCCAGAAAGCAGTAGGGGACGGGCGGCGGCCCAAGATGCTCCTCCGCGAGTTCGAGCAGACGCTGCTTGAAGCTGCGCCCGATCACCGCCATCGCGCTGCCGATCATGCGCGAACTCGCATCCTCGGTCACCATGCGAGAGAAGCAGGCGTGGACGTCGGCGGTGAGCGCGGCGAGTTCATCGACGCTTTGCTGGCGGAAAATGCTGCTGACCACGAACAGGCTGTTGCGCGACTCGTAGCGAATGATGTCCGACAGCGCGACCACACCGATCGGGCGATGATTCTTGAGCACCGGCAGATGGTGCACGTTGTTGCGCAGCATCTGCAGCATGGCTTCGAACACGAGCTGATTGTGTTCGACCCAGACCAGCTCCGACGACATGATGTCGGTGACCGGCGTGTCGTAGCTCAGACCTTGCGACACCAGTCGCACGCGGATGTCACGGTCGGTGATGATGCCGGCCATGCTTGGCGTTGGCGATGCCGCATCCGGTTCGTCGACGATCAGGAGTGAAGAGACGCCCTCGTCGGTCATGCAACGTGCCGCATCCATCGCAGTCGAGCCGCGCCCGAGCATGACCGGCTCGCGACTGATCAGCACATCGACGGTCGCCGACATCAGCTGATTTGCGTCTTCGCGGCGGGACACGACCTGGCGCAGGCGGGTGCGGTCCTCGACCTCGACCAGATCGGCGAACTGCTCGTTGTTCTCGAACAGGTCGGTGAATACCGGCTCCGGAATCAGATAGACAAGGGTGTCTTCGAGCGCCGCAGCCGGAAAGCGCACCTGTTTGCGATGCAGGAGGCCGAACTCGCCGAAGTAGCCACCTTCTGTCAGGCGGTTATAGAGCGTGCCGTTGCGGCGGAAGACTTCCACCGCGCCGCTGCGCACCACATACCAGGCAAGCGCCTCCTCGCCGAACTCGAGGATGCGGGCGCCGGCCTTGAAGTAGCGCACGTCCACCGACTGTGCGACGACGTGCAGGGTCTCTTCCGGCAGTTCCTGGAACGGCGGATAACGGCGCAGAAAATCAAGGATCTCTAGCTGTTCGTCCTGCATCTGGGTGGCCACGGTGAAGGTGAAAAAAAACGGGCGGGCACTTGTTCAGCAAGCGCTCGCCCGGTTTGACTGCCATGCGGCAAGCGTCAGGTCAGGAGGCCCTGGGCTCCGACGCCAGACCCTTGATCACCGAGATCGTGGCAACGAGAAGCACAATGGTGAAGGGGAAGCCGGTCGATACCGCCATCGCCTGCAGCGCGACAAGTCCGCCCCCCAGAATCAGTGCAACGGCGACCAGGCCTTCGAAGGTGCACCAGAAGACGCGTTGCGGCGTGGGGGCATCGACCTTGCCGCCGGCAGCGATGACGTCGATCACCAGCGAGCCGGAGTCGGACGAGGTGACGAAGAACACCACGACCAGAATGATGGCGAGGAAGGAGGTGATCTGCGCCAGTGGCAGAACGTCGAGCATGTAGAACAGCTGCAGCGGCAGGTCGGCGTTGGCCGCAGCCTCGTAGCCGTCCTTGACCAGCTGGCTGATCGCAGTGCCGCCGAATACCGTCATCCACAGCACGCAGGCAAGCGAAGGCACGAGCAGAACCGAAATGATGAACTCACGCACCGTGCGACCACGCGAGACGCGGGCGATGAACATGCCGACGAAGGGTGACCAGGAAATCCACCACGCCCAGTAGAAGGCCGTCCAGCCCTGGGAGAAGTTCACGTCTTCACGGTTGATCGGATTGGCCAGGGCAGGCAGAAACTCGAGGTAGGCGCCGAGGTTGTCGACAAAGCCGGTCATGATCGCCAGCGTCGGGCCGACCAGGATCACGAAGGCCAGCAGCAGCACCGCGAGCACCATGTTGATCTCGGACAGGCGCTTCACACCAGCGTCGAGTCCGGCCAGCACCGATACCAGCGCAATGGCGGTAATGCCCACCACCAGCACGATCTGCGTGGTATTGCCCAGCGGAATGTCGAACAGGTAGTTGAGGCCGGCGGCAGCCTGCGAGGCGCCGAAGCCGAGCGAGGTCGCAAGGCCGAAGAGGGTGGCCAACACCGCAAGGATGTCGATCACGTGACCCGGCCAGCCCCACACACGCTCACCGAGCAGGGGGTAGAACACCGAGCGGATCGTCAGCGGCAGCCCCTTGTTGAAGGAGAACAGTGCCAGGCCGAGCGCGAGGATGGCGTAGATCGCCCACGGGTGCAGGCCCCAGTGATAGATCGTTGCAGCCATCGCAAGACGCGATGCGCCTGCAGCATCACCGGCCGCAGCACCCAGCGGTGCCCAGTCGGTGCGCACGCCGTTTTCCATTGCGGTGCCGCCGAGCGAGCTGCCGAAGTGCGAGAGCGGTTCGGAAACGCCGAAGAACATCAGACCGATACCCATGCCGGCGGCAAACAGCATGGAGAACCATCCGGTGTAGGTGTAGTCGGGTTTCGCTTCGGTGCCACCGAGGCGAACCTTGCCCAGCGGCGAGATCGCGAGTCCGATGCAGACCAGAACGAAAATGTTGCCCGCGCCGATGAAGAACCAGTCGAGGTTAGAGGTCAGCCAGCCGCGCATGCTGCTGAACATCGGTTCGACCTGAGTCTGGAACATCAGGGTCAAAGCCACGAAGGCGATGACTGCAATGGCCGAGATTGCGAAGACCCGGTTGTGGATGTCGAGGCCGAAGGGCCCGACATTGACCAGGATATTGTCCTGACCGATCTTGTAGTCGGTATCGATGGGATTGACGTCACCGTCGGGGATCATTGGATCCCGTTTCTCTGTCATGGGAGGCTTCCTTGTTGGGGACGATGGAGAGGGATGGATCGCCAGACACAAGGTACTAGGCTGATGCTACTTAGCGGCCGGAGTCTACCACGCATGAAAGCCGGCCTGCTTTGGTGCGACATGCGTCGCCTGCACGCATGTCGCACCGGCTCACTCGGAATCGAAGCCGAGCAGCCTCTGTTCGATGATCCGCTGTGCCACGCCCTCGGGCACGTCCTGCTCCCAGTTGCCGCGCCCGCGCCGCAGTCCGGCCAGGGTTTCGGCAGAGTCGATCTCGAGGTGGCCAGCGTCCTGCGGTTCGATCGCGACCAGCTTGCCGTTTTCCTTGAGGTGGGCGAGCAGGTGGCGCAGGTGCCCGGGCACCGGGACGTTGTCGAGCGTGATCATCTCTGCCGCGCCGTGGGGGCGGGAGGGGTACACGTAGACGTGCGTGTTGTCGGGAAACAGCTTGCCGAAGGCCTCGAGGATGCCGCCTTCAAGTCCGTCGTAGTATTTCTCGTCGAACAGCACTTCGAGGTCGCGCACACTCATGACGATGCCGATCGGTTTCTGCGTGTAGCGACGCAGGTAGGCGCGCAGGCGGAAGAAGCGCACGTAGTCCGAGATCATCACCGTGTATCCCTGCGAGGCGAGCAGGTCGATGCGCGCAAGGAAATCCGCACCGTCGATGCTGTCGCCGCTGGCGAGCGAATTCATCGTGATCTCGGCCAGTGACAGGACTTCCTGCTCGGCCACCGCGGACTCCTGGCTGAACTGCTTCTGCCCGCCCAGCATCATGTCGATATTGACGCAGGTCACCGGCTTGAAGCTGCCGCGGATGACCAGCATCGGCTTGCGGTAGAGCAGTTCGCCGGGCACCACCACCTCGCCTGCCGGATTGAAGATGACTGCACGGGTCAGCCAGCTGCTGATCAGGTGCAGGTTCATCAGCCGGTTCTCGACTTCCTCGAAATATGGACCCGCGAAGTGGATCAGGTCGACCTCGATGCGCTCCGGGGAGAGTCCGTCGGCCAGGCCCTCGATAACCCACTCGGGCTGGTCGTGGTGGAAGAATGCGCCGTGGATCAGATTGACGCCGAGAATGCCGAGCGCTTCGGACTGGAGGGCATTGTCGTTGTCGAGCATCCGCACGTGCAGGATCACGTCGCTCGGTTGTGCGCCAGGGTGAAGCTGCAGGCGGATGCCGATCCAGCCGTGGCATTCATTCTTCTGCTTGAAGCTGCGCGCGGTGACCGTGGCTGCGTAGGCAAAAAAGGTGGTGTTCTTGGGGCGGACATGGGTGAGCCGGTCGACGACCTGGGTGAACTCCTTGTCCAGCATCTGCATCAGTCGTGCGCGACTGACGTAGCGATCGACATGACCGTAGATATCGTCGCTGACCGCCATGTCGTAGGCTGACATGGTCTTGGCCACCGTCCCTGCAGCCGCGCCGACATGGAAGAAGCGGCGCGCGACTTCCTGCCCTGCGCCGATCTCCACGATGGAGCCGTACTTGAACTTGTCGAGATTGAGGGCGAGAGCCTTCTGATCGGTCGAGAGGATGGTGTCACGTTTGCGCATCGGGTCGACTCCGTACGTTAGGGCAGGGCGACGGACGCGAGCGCGCCCGTCGCTGCAAGGCGGGCTTACTTCAGCGGGAAACCGCGCTTGTTCAGCGCTTCGACGAGGTGGTCGCGGCCGGAAAGCGTCTCCGGGCCGGCGATCCGCTTGGCCGAGTGAATTGCCCAGGTGCCGTGGACTTTCATCTGCTGTTCTTCATAGAAGCGCGCCATCGCTGCATTGTAGGCTTCGATGCCAGGTGCTTGCGCGGGCAGCGAATAGCGCTCGTGGTGCACGACGACCGATTGCGGCGGACGCGGCTTGACCGCAGCCGGCTTGGCCGGGTCGGGCGTGCCCACGCACATGCCGAAGACGGCGACCACGCGGGGCGGCAGGTTCAGCAGTTCTGCCACGGCTTCGGGCTTGTTGCGCATGCCGCCGATGTACACCGTGCCCAGGCCGATTGACTCGGCTGCAGCCGCAGCGTTCTGTGCCGCAAGTGCCGCGTCGATGACGCCAACCAGGAACATCTCCAGGTAATCGAGCGCAGCACTCGGGCGCTCGTTCGATGTCGCCAGGCTTTCGAGGCGGGCGAGGTCGGCAAGCCACACCAGTTGCAGCGGCGCATCGCTTACGTGCGCCTGACCGCCTGCGCATTCGGCGAGCGCGGCACGAGTGGCGGGGTCACGCACGGCGACGACGCTCCACGCCTGCAGGTTCGACGAACTGGAAGCCGACTGCGCTGCGGCGATGATGGCGCTAAGCTGGTCGTCGCTGACCGGGGCGGGCAGATAGCTGCGCACCGAACGATGGCCGAGCAGGCTGTCGATGAGCGGGCTCCAGCTCTGCGGTGCGGGCATGGCATTGCTGCCGTAACGGGTGTCAAGGCGAGACTGCGTGTCGCTCATGTAACTGTCCTGTGTGATAAGGGGCGGTCGATTCGACGGATTCCGTGTCGCAGCGCACTGCTGCGAGAAGGCTTCAAGTATACGTGCTTGAGGCACTTCCGTTCATAGTGGCTGACGTTGCGGGCGATCGCTGTTATAGTGCGCGCCGTGGCGGGTCTCCCCGCATTGCAGCGCGGTGAACCTGGTCAGGGCCGGAAGGCAGCAGCCACAGCCGTTCCCTGCAAGTGCCGGGGGTCAGGCTCGCCACCCTCATTTCAGAAAGGGCGTCTCCGCAAGGTGACGCCCTTTTTTCGTCCGTGACGTCCGACCCCGGCTGGTCGGTTCAGGCGAGGAGCGTGTCCATCAGCATCATGGCCACGAAACCGGTCATCAGGCCGCTGGTCGCCAGTGTTTCGTGCCCCTTGCGATGCGACTCGGGGATGATCTCGTGGCTGACGACGAACAGCATCGCGCCCGCTGCGCCAGCCAGCCCCCAGGGCAGCAAGGCCGAAGACGCAGATACCATCAGGGAGCCGGCCACCGCTGCGATCGGCTCGATCAGTCCCGACAGGGCCGCGACCGCGAACGCGAGCAGGCGCGAATAGCCGGCCGTTGCCAGCGCAATCGCCACGATCAGACCTTCAGGGACGTTCTGCAGCGAGATGCCGGTCGCGACCGCGTTGCCGCTGCTGGCAGTTCCGCTGGCCACGCCGATGGCGAGCCCTTCCGGAATGTTGTGAACCGCAATCGCGAAAACGAAGAGCCACACGGCCGTCGCCGACTTCGAGCCATCCGGTGAATGGGTGTGCGGCAGCATGCGATCCATCGCCAGCAACAGGGCTGCGCCGACGGCGAGCCCGGTGGCAACGAGCAAGGCGGCATCCGTGCTGCTCGCGCCTTGAGCCTGTGCGGCGCTGAAGGCCGGCATCAGCAGCGAGAACACACTGGCTGCAAGCATGACGCCCGCGCCGAATCCGAGCAGCATGCCTTGCATGCCGGCACTGATCCTGCGCATGACCAGCAAGGGGACGGCCCCGAGCGCGGTCGCGGCGGCGGCCATCGCGCCACCCGCAACCGCGTCGGCGAGCGGGCCGTCCAGCTCCGCCAATCCGGACGCGATGCGGGTGGCCAGAAGACTGAAGCCGATCAGGGCGATCAACCAGCCACCGGCGGCGCGCAAGGCGCCCGCCGCGCTGTTGGGCTGGAAATGCAGTCGGGCAACTCGAGCGATCATGGCAGTACCTCTCAGAATCTTTGCCCGGGCGACGTGTCAGGGCACAGGCTTAGTATGGCTCTGGTGTTTCTATAGTAAAAATTGAACGTAATGATCGATGTGATAGGTGGGTGGTATCAGCATCGTGCATTCAGGCCCTTGAGTGCAGCGGCCGGCAGCGCATCCGAGCGAAGGGGGCTCAGACTGTGTAAGCGAAATCGGCACAGATCTCGCGCAGGGTTTCCAGCAGTGTCTGGTAGTTGAAGTTCGATGTGGTCATGGCTTTCTGGTCTCCGGAGTGTCCGTTGTCTGGGTTACGGCGCCAGAATAAGCGGCGTCTTTTGATAGCGCCAATCGATTGAATGTATTGTTTCGATGGTTGTTGATTATCGAAGGATCTTGCCATCAAGCTCTCCCGGAGAGCCGGGGTTGCTCTGATAGAATCGCTGCCCATGAGCTATCAGGTTCTCGCACGTAAATGGCGGCCGAAGTCCTTCGGTACGCTGGTTGGACAGGAGCATGTGGTCCGTGCGCTTTCGCACGCGCTGACCACCGGCAGGCTGCATCACGCCTGGTTGTTTACGGGAACGCGGGGGGTGGGAAAGACCACCATTTCGCGCATTCTTGCCAAGGCGCTCAACTGCGAGACCGGTATCACCGCCGAACCGTGCGGCGTGTGTGACGCCTGTCGGGCGATCGATGCCGACCGCTTCCCCGACTACGTCGAGATGGATGCCGCGTCCAATCGCGGTGTCGACGACATGGCGGCCTTGCTGGACAAGGCGGTCTATGCGCCGGTGCAGGGGCGCTACAAGGTCTACATGATCGACGAAGTGCACATGCTCACCGGGCATGCCTTCAATGCGATGCTGAAGACGCTCGAAGAGCCGCCGGAGCACGTCAAGTTCATTCTTGCGACGACCGATCCGCAGAAGATTCCGGTCACCGTCTTGTCGCGCTGTCTGCAGTTCAACCTGAAGCAGATGCCGCAGGGCAGTATCGTTGACCATCTGTCGGGTGTGCTTGCGGCCGAAGAGGTTGTGTTCGAGCCCGGCGCGCTGCGCCATATTGCCAAGGCGGCAAACGGTTCGATGCGCGACGCGCTGTCGCTGCTCGATCAGGCCATTGCACACGGCGCGGGGAAAGTGCTCGAGGAGCCGGTCACGCACATGCTCGGCACGGTTGGCGACGATCACCTGCATGCATTGCTCGATGCGCTCGCAGCGGGTGATGTCGCCGCGATGCTTGCGGTCGCCGACGGCATGGAGGCGCGCAGTCTTTCTTTCGATGCCGCGCTGCAGGCGCTGGCGTCGATGCTCGGTCGCATCGCGCTGTTTCAGTTCGCGCCTGGCGCGATTTCCGACGAAGTGGAGCGTCAGCGTCTCGCGCCGCATGCCGAAAAGTTCGATGCCGAGTTTCTCCAGCTGGCGTACCAGATTGCGATTCACGGCCGCGACGAGCTGGCGCTGGCGCCTGACGAATACACCGGCTTCAGCATGACGCTGTTGCGTTTGCACGCGTTCCGTCCTGATCAGCCTGCTGCGATGGGCTCTCCTGCGCTTGCGGGGAGCGGCGGCAGCGGCGAGGCGAGAACGGTTCCACCGCTTTCGGCGGGGACTGAATCGCGTCCGGCTGCGGCTGCGACTGCGACGCCCGCTTCATCTGCAGCCCCTGTCGCCGAGCGCAGTGCGGCTCCGTTGCCAGCGCCTCAGCCGGTGCCGGCGTCGCCCCCGCCTGCCATGCCGCGCGCCATGACCGCAGCGGTCGAAAGCAGGCCCGAGCCGCAAGCCGAATTCAAGCCGAAGGTCGAGTCAAAGCCGGAGCCGAAACCAAAACCGCCCAGCCGCGACCTCGCGCCGTGGGAGGATCTGCCGCCCGAGGCGTTGATGCATGACGATGCGTATTCGGGAGGCGCCAATGCCTTCGATGACGAGGCAGACGCTGCCCCTGCTGAGTCAGTCGCGCCGGCGGGCAATGCGGTTGCGCGTTCCGAGATGCCCGCGCGCACGCCTGCGCCGGAGTCGCCGATCGTCGTGCCCGCTGCGCCGGCAGCAGCCCCCGTGCCGCGCGATGCCCAGGGCGATGCCGACCTGGCTGCCGCATTCGCCGCCGGTGACTGGCGCATGGTGGTCCGGCTGCTGGGGATCGGCGGGCTGGTGCGTGAGCTTGCGCAGCACTGCGAGTGGGTCGAGTGTGTCGATGACCTGCTGGTCCTGCGCCTGTCCGATACTCATCGCCATCTGCTCGACATGAACCGCGCTGCGGTCGAGCGCGTGCAGGATCTGCTTGCATCCGCGCTGTCGCGCCCACTCAGAATCCGGGTCGATGTCGGTGCAATCACCGGGGAGACGCCTGCGCAGCGTGACGAGATCGAGCGCCGAGCGCGCCATGCAGTCGCTGTGGCTGCACTCGAGAGCGACCCCTTCGTGCGCGAACTGATCGAGCGCTTCGATGCCACGCTGGTCGAAGCCACAGTCAAACCCTTCTAACCATCCATCTCACTTTGGGGAGTTGTCACCATGATGAAAGGCGGTCTCGGAGGCCTGATGAAACAGGCCCAGCAGATGCAGGAAAACATGAAGAAAATGCAGGACCAGCTGGCCAGCGTCGAAGTCGACGGCCAGTCGGGTGCCGGCATGGTCAAGGTCGTCATGACCTGCAAGTACGATGTGCGCCGGGTCTCGATCGACGACTCGGTCATGGACGACAAGGAAATGCTCGAGGATCTCGTCGCTGCGGCCGTCAATGACGCCGTACGCAAGGTCGAGAGCACCACTCAGGAACGCATGGCCGGGTTTACCTCGGGCCTGAACCTGCCTCCCGGATTCAAGCTGCCGTTCTGAAATCAATGCAGCCTTCGAGTCTTGACGAACTGATCGACGCCCTGCGTTGCCTGCCCGGGGTTGGCCCCAAGTCGGCGCAGCGCATGGCTTATCACCTGTTGCAGCGTGATCAGCGGGGCGCAGGCCGCCTGGCGCGTGCGATGGGTCATGCACTCGAAGTGCTGCGTCATTGCGATCGCTGCAACACCTTCACCGAAGAGGCTGTGTGCCAGCGCTGCGCCAGTCCGCGGCGTGATGCCAGTCTGCTGTGCGTGGTCGAGATGCCTGCCGATCTTGCGATGATCGAGCAGACGCAGTCCTACAACGGGCTCTATTACGTCCTCATGGGGCGCCTGTCGCCGCTGGACGGTGTCGGCCCGCGCGAACTGAAGCTCGACAAGCTGCTTGCCAGGGCGGGCGATGGCAGTGTGCGGGAAGTGATTCTTGCCACCAATTTCACCAACGAAGGTGAGGCGACCGCGCATACACTTGCCACCTTGCTAAGTGCGCGCGGACTGTCCGTGAGCAGGCTGTCGCGCGGTGTGCCGGTGGGCGGCGAGCTTGAGCATACCGACATTGGCACGATCGCCCAGGCGCTCGTCGAGAGACGGGGCCTCTGAGGCTCGAAATTGTGCGCCGCGGCATCGGTGTGGGCTTTGCGGCCTCTTCCGTTGTGCGCAAGGGCTTGAAATCCTTGACTGCTCAAGGTCTTGAGCGGTCTATGGCTTTCTCTGTTGCAGTGAGTTCGCTATAATCCTTGGGTTTTTGTATCCAGGTCTTTCGTTTTCCATACTGGGAAGAGGGTCATGAGCGTTGAACAAAAGATGGACAGCGGTCGCCGCACATTGTTGCTGGCAACGTCTGCCGTAGGTGGCGCAGCCGCCGTGGCGACGGCAGTGCCGTTCGTTGCCAGTCTGACGCCGTCCGAGCGCGCAAAGGCAGCAGGCGCGCCGGTTGAGGTGGATGTGGGCAAGCTCGCTCCGGGCGAGATGATGACGGTCGAATGGCGCGGCAAGCCGGTCTGGGTGCTCCGTCGCACCCCCGAGATGTTGGAGGCGCTTGAAAAGGCCGAACCCAACCTCAGCGACCCGGGTTCGGAGAAGCAGCAGCAGCCCGAGTACGCAAAGAACCAGCACCGTTCGATCAAGCCGGAGTTTCTGGTCGCGGTCGGTATCTGTACGCACCTTGGTTGCTCGCCGTCGGAGAAGTTCAAGCCGGGCGCGGAAGCAGGCATGTCTGCTGACTGGCCGGGCGGCTTCCTGTGCCCCTGTCACGGTTCGATGTTCGATCTGGCTGGCCGCGTGTACAAGAGCATGCCGGCGCCGGACAACCTCGAAATTCCGCCGCACAAGTACCTTGCGGACACCACTATCCTCGTTGGCGACGACGGAAAGGCGTAAGTGATGACGACCAAATCTCAAGCCTTGCTGAACTGGGTCGATGAGCGTTTTCCGCTGACCTCGTCGATCAAGGGTCACCTGACCGAGTACTACGCACCGAAGAACTTCAACTTCTGGTATTTCTTCGGCTCGCTCGCGCTCATGGTGCTGGTGATCCAGATCGTGACCGGCATCTTCCTGGTCATGCACTACAAGCCCGATGCCTCGCTGAACGCCGCCGGTGTGCCGGTGGCCTTTGCCAGCGTCGAGTACATCATGCGTGATGTGCCGGGTGGCTGGATCATCCGCTACCTGCATTCGACCGGGGCCTCCGCGTTCTTCATCGTGGTCTATCTCCACATGTTCCGCGGTCTGCTCTATGGCTCGTATCGCAAGCCGCGCGAACTGATCTGGATCTTCGGCACCCTGATTTTCCTGGTGCTGATGGCCGAAGCATTCATGGGCTATCTGTTGCCATGGGGGCAGATGTCGTTCTGGGGCGCACAGGTGATCGTTAACCTGTTCTCGGCCATTCCGCTGATCGGACCTGACCTGTCGCTGGTGATTCGTGGTGACTTCGTCGTTTCGGACGCCACCCTGAACCGCTTCTTCTCCTTCCACGTCATTGCCGTGCCGCTGGTGCTGATCGGCCTCGTTGCTGCCCATATCGTGGCGCTGCACGAAGTCGGCTCCAACAACCCGGACGGTGTGGAAATCAAGAAGAAGAAGGACGCCAACGGCATCCCGCTCGACGGCATTCCCTTCCATCCGTACTACACGGTGAAGGACATCGTCGGCGTGGTGGCCTTCCTGTTCTTCTTCAGCGCAGTGGTGTTCTTTGCGCCTGAAGCAGGTGGCTACTTCCTCGAGTTCAACAACTTCCTGCCGGCCGACCCGCTGGTGACCCCGCCGCACATCGCGCCGGTGTGGTACTTCACGCCGTTCTACTCGATCCTGCGTGCCGTGACCTATCCGCTGTTCGGTCTCGACGCCAAGTTCTGGGGCGTGGTGGCGATGGGCGCATCGGTGGTGATCATCGCCTTCCTGCCGTGGCTGGACCGCAGCCCGGTCAAGTCGATGCGCTACAAGGGTGTGATCTTCAAGAGCGCTGTTGCGATTTTCGTGGTCTGCTTCGCCATTCTCGGTTACCTGGGCGTGCTCCCGCCGACCCCGGGCCGTACCCTGGTTTCGCAGATCTGCTCGGTCCTGTACTTCGCCTTCTTCCTGGCCATGCCGTGGTACAGCAAGCTCGACAAGTGCAAACCCGAACCGGAAAGGGTGACTTTCAAATGAAATCGCGTGTAATCAGTTTCATCAAGCGTGCTGCTGCCGTGGTGCTGTTTGCGCCGGCAATGGCGATGGCTGCCGGTGCTGTCCTGCACCTCGACAAGGCGCCGGTGAGCACGGAGCCGGCTGCGCTGCAGCACGGCGCCAAGCTCTTCGTCAATTACTGTCTGAACTGCCACGGTGCCTCTTTCCTGCGCTACAACAGGCTGCAGGACATCGGGCTGTCCGAGGAGTCGATTCGCGACAATCTGATGTTCACCGGTGATAAGACCGGCGATCTGATGAAGATCGCGATGCGCCGTGAGGAGGCCAAGCAGTGGTTTGGCGCAGCGCCTCCCGACCTGACCCTGGTTGCACGTGCCCGTGCTTCCGAGTTCGGCAGCGGCGCTGACTGGCTCTATACCTACCTGCGTCAGTTCCATCGTGACCCGAACCGTCCGACGGGCTGGAACAACCTGGTTTTCCCGAACGTCGGCATGCCGCACGTGCTGTGGGAGCTTCAGGGTGAGCAGGTGGCGAAGGCCGGCGAGCATGGTTCGACGCTTGAGTTGGTCAAGCCGGGCAAGCTGACCGCCGAAGAGTACGACAATGCCATCGCGGATCTCGTGTCCTACATTGTCTGGATGGGAGAACCCGTTGCCGAGAAGCGCAAGACCATCGGCATGGTTGTGCTTGCCTTCCTTGCAGGTCTGTTCGTTCTGGCGTTCGCGCTGAAGAAGAACTACTGGAAGGATATTCATTGAGCGGATCGGTGACTGGCCGCAAGGCCTGACACTCGTTTCCCTCCAGACGCACCGCGCAAATCAATGCGTGGTGCGCTTTTGTTTTTTGCATCCGGAGTCGCAACATCATGATGAATCTTTATTCCGGTACGACCGATCCCTTCAGTCACCGTTGCCGGATCGTGCTCTTCGAGAAGGGCATGGATTTCGAGGTGATCGATGTCGACCTCTACAACAAGCCCGAAGACCTTGCGATCATCAACCCGTACGGCCGCGTGCCGGTGCTGGTGGATCGCGATCTCGTGCTGTACGAGTCGAACATCATCAATGAATATATCGACGAGCGCTTCCCGCATCCGCAGTTGATGCCGCCGGATCCCATCCTGCGTGCGCGGGCGCGGCAACTGCTGCATACGTTCGAACACGAGCTGTTTGCTCACATCGCCGCACTCGAGGCCAACCAGAAGGGCGTGGACAAGACCCGCGCGCATGTGCGCGACCACCTGACCCAGCTGGCACCGATCTTCACCAAGCAGAAGTTCATGCTGGGTGACGAGTTCTCCATGCTGGACGTGGCGATCGCGCCCTTGCTGTGGCGCCTTGAGCACTACGGAATCGAACTGCCGAAAGCGGCTGCTCCGATGATGAAGTACGCCGAGCGCATTTTCAGCCGTCAGGGTTTCATCGACGCGCTGACGCCGTCCGAGAAGGTAATGCGGCGCTGACATGACGACGCTTCGACCGGTCACGCAGTATTGTGCGGTCCGGTCGGGCGGAACTTAGGACACGCAAGACATGGTATCCACCAAGCCTTACCTGGTTCGTGCCATCTACGAATGGTGTTCTGATCAGGGCTTCACGCCCTACCTTGCCGCCCGGGTCGATTCCAGCACCCGCGTGCCACCCGGCTACGCCAAGGACGGTCAGATCGTGCTCAACGTCGGGTCAGACGCGACCAACAAGCTGTCGATGGACAATGAGTCGATCAGCTTTCAGGCGCGTTTCAACGGCTCGGTGCAACACATCCTGATTCCGATGAGCAATGTTCTTGCCGTCTATGCGCGGGAGAACGGGCAGGGCATGGCGTTCGAGGCGGACATCGATGATGGTGAGCCGTTCGAAGAGGATGCGGCGGATGACGCCGATGTGACGGGGCTCGAGCTTGCACCCGAGCCCGAGGCATCGCCCGAGCCGTCCGAGTCGCCCAAGTCCGGTGACGATCGTCCGCCGCCCCCTCGTGGCGGCCATCTCAAGATCGTCAAGTAATACCCACCGCGTCAGGCGACGCTCAGCTGCGCCGCCTGACGCCGGTGATCTGTGACCCACGTTTCGTAGAGTGCGCCGAGTCGCCGACTCATCTCCTCTGTGTGCCACTGCTGCGCATAGTCCCGCGCATCGCTCCCCAGTCGCTGCAGTTGCCTGCGATCGTTCAGCAGTTGGCCGACGATCTCCGCAAAGCGGGCCGGATTGTTCGGCGCGATCCTGCAGCCCTGCTGTGGCGCCAGGATATCCACGGTCCCCATTTCGGCGAGGGCCACCACCGGCGTGCCCAGTGCCATCGCTTCCAGCAGCACAAGCCCCTGTGTTTCGGTGCGCGACGCAAATACAAAGAGATCTGCGGCCCGATAGCAGTCGTGCAGTTCGTTGTGACGGTCGAGGTAGCCGAGGAAACGGATGTGCTCGCCGAGGCCCGCACGTTCGACCTTGGTGCGCAGGCTGCTCAGCGCAGGACCTTCTCCGGTAATGAGCAGCATTGCCGCGGGCTCGGTCCTGCGCAGCTCACCGACCATGTCGATGAGAAAGTCGATGTTCTTCTCGTGTGCGACCCGGCCGACAAAGAGCAGCAGGCGCCGACTCTTGGGGATGTCGTAGCGCTGACGAAAGTGACAGCCGTCGCCACCATGAAACTGGTGTTCCGGAATTCCGGTGGGGAGGATGTGCACCGGCGTGCTCACGCCATAGGCCGCAAGCGTATCGGCCATCGCCCGCGAGGGCACGATGACGGCGTCGAGTTCGTTGCACTGCTGGCGCGAGAAGCGTCGTGCCGCGCCGCGCAGCCATGCGCGGGGCACGAAGGGTACGTAGTGAAAGAGGTATTCCTCAAAAAACGTGTGATACGTGGCGACGCAGGGAAGGTCGAGCGCCTTCGCCAGTTCGAGTCCGGCGTAGTGCGCAACGAAGGGCGTGTGGATGTGCACAAGATCGAAGCGCTGTCCCTGCAAGGCTGCGATCTGGTCGCGGATCGCCGCACGCTGCATCATGCGATCCTCGGGGTCTAGCGGGATGAAGCGCGAGGGGATCCGGATGATGTCGCCTGCGCTGCTGGTGCTGTGCTGAGGGTAGGCAGGGGCAATGAGCGTGGAGCGGATGCCGCGTGCCTTGAGAGAGTTGCGGAACGTCTCTATCGATGTGCTGACCCCATTGATGCGGGGAAAGAACACATCTGAAATCATCAGGATGTTCATGGTCTGCGCCGGTTGTCGTCAGCCCAATCTAGCGTTTCCCGATGACCGCTTCATTGCAGAGTCCTGGAGCGGAAGGGTTTTTACAGTATGTGGTTGACCGACATCATCGGACCGGTGACGATTCTGCGTTATAAAGCGGCACAGCAAGGCCCGTGCGGGCCGATGTTCAGGAGAATGCAAGGATGGCACTGATGCAATGGAACGAGCAGCTTCAGCTCGGTCTCGGAAAGATGGACCAGACCCACGAGGAGTTCGTGAGCCACTACAACGCCGTTGTCGAGGCCGCGCCCGAGCACTTTCTGGCACGCCTCGATGACTTCATCGCCCACACCGAAGCACATTTCGATCAGGAAAATCGCTGGATGGAGCAGGTGAATTTTCCCGGCTGCCATCGGGCCGAGCACGACCGTGTCCTGGTCGTGATGCGTGACGTACGCAATCGTCTCGAGCGTGGTGATGCGTTTCTGGGAAAGCGGCTGATGGAGGAGTTGCCTGCCTGGTTCGACAATCACGTCAATGGCATGGATGCCGCGCTGGTCTTCCATCTGGACAGTATCGGCTTCGATGTCGAGACCGGTGTGATCTCGCCGCCTGAGGGTGACTGCAGCGGGAGTGCACCGGCAGGCAGTTGTGCCTGCACGTCTGCACCTCCCCGGGCGGACGCGGAGAACGTGTAAGCCACCCCCCGCGATGCGCCCGCTGTGTCAGGGGCGCCGGACGGGGAAGGGCACGGTCGGTGCGCGACCGTGCATCAGGCCAGCGAGAATCTCGGCCGAGCCGCAGGCCAGGGTCCAGCCCAGCGTGCCGTGGCCGGTGTTGTACCAGAGATTGACGCCGCGCCCCTTGCCGATGATGGGCAGGTTGCTCGGGGTGGCGGGGCGCAGCCCGGTCCACAGTTTCGCCTGAGCCGGGTCAATGGCGCCGGGCAGACGTGTGCGGGCCCAGTCCAGAATCGCACGTCCGCGTGCGGGATCGATCGTGAGATCAAAGCCGTTGAGTTCGGCGGTGCCGGCGATACGCAGCCGGTCGCCGAGCCGGGAGCAGACGATGCGGCGGGATTCATCGGTCAGGCTGACCTGCGGAGCCCGCGCGGGATCTGCAACCGGCGCCGTGATCGAATAGCCCTTCACCGGATAGATCGGCAGGCGCTCGCCAAGCGAGTGCACGATGAGCGGGCTGAAGCTGCCCATGCACACCACATAGGCGTTGGCGGTGAGGGTGCCAGCCCGCCCTTCGCTGTCACGTACCTCGACACCGTCGATCAGGCCGCCAGTGTGGGTCAGACGCTCGATTGTCGTCTGATAGTGGAACTGCACACCGTCGCGTGCGAGCACCTTCGCCAGCGCGCTGGTAAAACGCATCGCGTCGCCGTTCTCGTCGCCGGGTGCATGCAGACCGCCCGCGAGTGTCGGCGCAAGGGCGGCGAGCGCGGGCTCGATTGCAAGGCATTCGGCGGCTGAGCACACCCGGACGTCAATGCCGAGTCGCATCAGATGCTCGGCGCGTGCCGGTGCATGTGCGAAATCCCTGACGCTGAAAAACAGGTGAAGAATGCCCTGCTCGCGCGCATCGTAGTCGTTCCCGATGCCGGCGGCTGCGCGTACCCGGTGCAGCTCGCGCTGACTGTGGATGGCAAGCGCTGCAATCGCCTCGGTGTTGCGCTGCGTGCGCCACGGCAGACACTCATGCAGAAAGGACAGTGCCCAACGCCACTGGTCAAGGCTTGCCTGAGGGCTGAAGCGCAGCGGAGCGTCATCCCGGCCGAGCCAGCGCAGCGCCAGGAAAGGTGCCGCAGGGTTGGCCCAAGGCTCGGGATGGCTGACCGAGATCTGACCGCCATTGGCAAAGCTCGTTTCCTGTCCGGCCTGCGGCTGGCGGTCTATCACGCTGACCTCGAACCCCGCCTGCTTCAGGTACCAGGCCGTGGTGACGCCGGTGATGCCGGCGCCGAGAACCATCACATGCATAACTTGGCTTATGTGCTCCAGAAAGACTGCCCGGTACGTGTCCGGGGCAGGGCAGCGAACCGCCAAGCCGTAAATGATAACCGCCAGTGTGCATCTCGTGGTGCGCAGACGTCGCGGAAACGGGATAATCGGGTCTGACATCTTCAATCATCCGTCTCCGGGAGTTTTGCACATGCGTCGCGTCACCCTTACCCAATTCCTGATCGAGCAGCAGCGCGCCGGACGCGTATCGGCCGATCTGCGGCTCTTGCTCGAGGTCGTGGCTCGCGCCTGCAAGGCAATCGGTGTCAACGTGTCCAAAGGGGCGCTCGCCGGCGTGCTGGGTGAGGCCGGCACGGACAACGTGCAGGGCGAGGCGCAGAAGAAGCTCGACGTGATTGCCAACGAGATCCTGCTTCAGGCCAACGAATGGGGTGGCCACCTTGCGGCGATGGCGTCCGAAGAGGTCGAAACCGTGCATCAGATCCCGTTCGATTTCCCCAAGGGCGGCTATCTGCTGATGTTCGACCCGCTCGACGGTTCGTCAAACATCGACATCAACGTCACGGTGGGCACGATCTTTTCGGTGCTGCGCAACCCCGAGGGCGAGGGCGATCCGACCGAGGAAAGCTTCATGCAGCCGGGCAGCGAGCAGGTGGCCGCCGGCTATGCGATCTACGGCCCCTCCACCCAGCTGGTGCTGACGGTGGGCAAGGGCGTTCACGCCTTCACGCTCGATCGCGAGATGGGCAGCTTCGTCTACACCACCCCTTACATGACGGTGCCCGAGGAAACCCGCGAATACGCCATCAATGCGTCCAACGCCCGCCACTGGGAGGCGCCGGTTCAGCGTTATATCGCCGAGCTGCAGGACGGCAAGGCCGGCCCTCGTGGTGTTGATTTCAACATGCGCTGGGTGGCATCGATGGTGGCTGACGTGCACCGTGTGCTGACCCGAGGCGGCATCTTCATGTATCCGCTCGACGAAAAATGCCGTGCCCAGGGCGGCAAGCTGCGGCTCATGTACGAAGCCAATCCGATGGCCATGCTGATTGAACAGGCCGGTGGCGCAGCGACTACCGGGCGCGAGCGCATCCTCGACATCAAGCCCAGCAAGCTGCACCAGCGTGTGCCTGTCGTGCTCGGCTCGAAGAGCGAGGTCGAGCGCGTGACTGCATATCATCTTGAAGCTTGATTCACTTTTTCGTGCGCTGAGCCTCCTGGCCCTGGGATGTTTCCTCTTGTGGGGGAGCGGTGCCAGGGCACAGGATCGCGTCAGCGTGGCGCTCGAGGCGCCGGAGGCCGTCAGCACACTGCTGCGGCAACACGTGCGCGTACTCAAGTCGGCCGAGCTGACGGTGCCCGAGGTCGGGCCCGATCAGACCGCGCTGGTGCGTCGTACGCGGCGGGAAGTCGTCGACCTGCTCTCCACGGAAGGCTACTTCAATCCCGAAGTCAGGCTCGATCGGCGTAGCGGTGATAAATGGACGCTGGTCGTGGAGCCTGGCGTGCGTGCCGCCATTACCGCCGTCGATATCGGCTTCGAAGGCGAACTGGCGAGCGCGAGTGATACCGAGGCAGCAGCCTTGCGTGACAGCCTGCGCGAAAATTGGGCCTTGCCGGTGGGCAAGCCCTTTCGTCAGGCCGAATGGGATGGTGCCAAGCAGCAGTTGCTCGATGCGGTGAGTCGCCGCCGTTACGCTGCTGCGCGCACGTTGAGTACCCGCGCTGAAGTCAATGAAGCCGGCACCGAAGTGGGGTTGTCGGTCGTGATCGACAGTGGCCCGACCTTCAGGCTCGGCGAGCTCGCAGTCACTGGCCTGAGCCGCCTGCCGGCCGACCTTGTTACGCGCTACAGCACGGTCGAGGCAGGCGATATTTACGATCATGACGCGCTGCTTGCCTTGCAGGAGGCATTGCAGGGCGCGCCCCAGTTTGCCTCGGTGGTGGTCGATATTGAGCGTGACCCGGCACTGGCCGCTGCCGTGCCCGTGCGTGTGCAGGTCGCTGAAGCCCAGTCGCGGCGCCTGAGTCTTGGTGCCGGTGTATCGAGCAATACCGGCTATCGGGTCGAGGCTGCGTATCGCGACGTCAATATTCTTTCGCGCGGATGGGAGCTGTCATCGGGCGTCCGTCTTGAGCAACTGCGCCAGTCCGTGTTTGCCGATCTGTTCTTTCCGCCTGCGTCCGACGGCCATCGCGACAGCATCGGCGCGTTGATCGACAACAGCGATCTTGAAGGGCTGAAGACGGAAAGTCAGGCGATCGGTATCGGCCGGACCACCGTTAGGGGGGATATCGAAACCCAGATCGCCCTGCGGCTGCAGCATGAGTCTCTGCATCCCGATGGTGCTGATTCGTCCAGCCTGACAACGCTGACGGCAAACTGGACCTGGGTGCAGCGGGCGGTGGATAACGTTCTCGATCCGCGGCACGGGCACGTCCTTGAGGTGCAGATTGGCGGCGGTTCGAGTATCGCGCTTGCGGAGCAGGACTTCGTGCGCCTCTATGGCCGCTATCAGCACTATTTTCCGATCGGCGAGGCCGACATGGTGACCCTGCGCGGAGAGCTGGGTGCCACGCTTGCGCCTTCCCGCGACGGTATCCCGCAGGATTTCCTGTTCCGCGCCGGCGGCTCGCAATCGGTGCGGGGCTATGGCTATCAGAGCCTGGGCGTGACCGAAGGCGATGCAACCGTGGGTGGCCGCTATCTGGGAACGCTCAGTGGCGAGTACGTGCATTGGTTTCGTCGCGACTGGGGCGTGGCGGCATTCGTCGATGCCGGCGATGCCGCGGACTCTCGCAGTGAGTTCCGACTGCGCACCGGCTACGGTCTGGGTGCGCGCTGGCGCAGTCCGGCAGGTCCGCTGGCGATCGATCTTGCATGGGGCCACGACGACGCCCGGCTGCGTCTGCACTTTGGCGTAGCGGTCGCGTTCTGAACTGCTCGCTGCGGCGCAGCAAATTTTTCTTCCGTCTCCGCTCTTGAAATAGCGAAACCCCGCCCCTATTATTAGCACTCGTTGGCAGTGAGTGCTAACAGTCCGGCGCAAGCCGTGACCACTGCGAATTTTCCGGCGGGATGGTCCCGCCACAGTTTAAACAGTACTAAGGAGTGAACTCGATGAAGATTCGTCCCCTGCACGATCGCGTGATCGTCAAGCGTCTGGAAGCCGAACGCAAGACCGCCAGCGGTATCGTGATCCCCGATTCCGCCGGTGAAAAGCCCGATCAGGGCGAAGTGCTGGCTGTCGGCAACGGCAAGATCCTGGACGACGGCAACGTGCGTCCGATGGCCGTCAAGGTGGGCGACAAGGTGCTGTTCGGCAAGTACGCCGGCCAGTCCGTGAAGGTCGAAGGCGACGAGCTGCTCGTCATGCGCGAAGAAGACATCATGGGCGTGGTTGAAGGCTGAGCCTCCCGCAATCCCACGATTCTCGATTCGAAATAATTCAGGAGTTCTAAAGAATGGCTGCTAAAGAAGTCAAGTTCGGTGATTCCGCGCGCGAGCGCATGGTTGCTGGTATCAACACCCTGGCCAACGCGGTCAAGGTCACCCTCGGCCCCAAGGGTCGCAACGTCGTGCTCGAGCGCTCCTTCGGCGCCCCGACCGTGACCAAGGACGGTGTTTCGGTCGCCAAGGAAATCGAACTGAAGGACAAGTTCGAAAACATGGGCGCACAGATGGTCAAGGAAGTTGCTTCCAAGACCTCCGACATCGCCGGTGACGGCACCACCACGGCAACCGTGCTGGCTCAGTCGATCGTTCGTGAAGGCATGAAGTTCGTTGCTGCCGGCATGAACCCGATGGACCTCAAGCGCGGCATCGACAAGGCGGTCATCGCCACCATCGACGAGCTGAAGAAGCTGTCGAAGCCCTGCTCGACCAACAAGGAAATCGCCCAGGTCGGTTCGATCTCCGCCAACTCCGACGCGGACATCGGCGAGATCATCGCCCGCGCCATGGACAAGGTCGGCAAGGAAGGCGTGATCACCGTTGAAGACGGCAAGAGCCTCGCCAACGAACTCGACGTCGTCGAAGGCATGCAGTTCGACCGCGGCTACCTGTCGCCCTACTTCATCAACAACCCGGACAAGCAGGTTGCCATCCTCGACAACCCGTTCGTTCTGCTGTTCGACAAGAAGATCTCCAACATCCGTGACCTGCTGCCGGTACTCGAGCAAGTCGCCAAGGCTGGCCGTCCGCTGCTGATTATCGCTGAAGATGTCGATGGCGAAGCGCTGGCGACTCTGGTGGTGAACAACATCCGTGGCATCCTCAAGACCTGCGCCGTCAAGGCACCGGGCTTTGGCGACCGTCGCAAGGCCATGCTGGAGGACATCGCTGTCCTGACCGGCGGCCAGGTGATCGCAGAAGAAGTGGGTCTGACCCTCGAGAAGTGCACGCTGGAAGAGCTGGGCCAGGCCAAGCGTATCGAAGTCGGCAAGGAAAACACCATCGTCATCGACGGTGCCGGCGACGGTGAGCGCATCGAAGCACGGGTCAAGCAGATCCGTGTTCAGATCGAAGAAGCAACCTCCGACTACGATCGTGAGAAGCTGCAAGAGCGCGTGGCCAAGCTGGCCGGCGGTGTTGCGCTGATCAAGGTTGGCGCTGCGACCGAAGTCGAAATGAAGGAAAAGAAGGCGCGCGTCGAAGACGCACTGCACGCCACCCGTGCTGCTGTTGAAGAAGGTATCGTTCCCGGCGGCGGCGTTGCCCTGCTGCGTGCTCGCGCCAACCTCACCGGCCTCAAGGGTGACAACCATGACCAGGACGCAGGCATCAAGATCGTGCTGCGCGCCATGGAGCAGCCGCTGCGCGAAATCGTCGCCAACGCGGGTGACGAGCCCTCGGTGGTGGTGAACCGCGTGACCGAAGGTGAAGGCAACTTCGGCTACAACGCTGCGACCGGCGAGTACGGCGACATGGTCGAGATGGGCGTGCTGGATCCCACCAAGGTGACCCGCACCGCGCTGCAGAACGCAGCTTCGGTTGCTGGCCTGATGCTCACCACCGACTGCATGGTTGCTGAACTGGCCGACGACAAGGCTGGTGGCGGCATGCCCGACATGGGCGGCATGGGTGGTATGGGCGGTATGGGCGGCATGGGCATGTAATTGCCCGCTGACCTTACGGTCCGGCTCAAGAGCCCCGCTTCGGCGGGGCTTTTTTTTGCCTGTCGAGTCCTGCCCCCAGCTCGTAATGGCACGGGGCAAGGGCGCGCGCAATCGCGCATGGAGCAAAGCGCTACGCGCAATGACTCAGGCGTGGGATAATCGCGGAGAAAGGAAAAGACGGCAGGGAGCATCGGCGCCATGAGCGCGACGCTCCCCGGAACGCGTGCGCTGCTGAACGCGTGCGTTCCCGAAGACCGAGTAAAAGGAGAACAGCGGGGCTGAATTTAATGGGTTCCGCTTACATTCAACTTACATCCGGAATCCTATGCGCATTCTTCTAGCGGAAGATGACCCAGTCATCGCCGATGGAATCGGCAGGGCACTCAAGCGTGGCGGGTATGCAATCGACCATGTCGCCAATGGTGCAGACGCGGATGCAGCGCTCGCTTCGCAGCCCTACGACCTGCTGATTCTCGACCTTGGACTCCCGAAGCTGCCAGGAATCGAGGTGCTCAAACGATTGCGGGGGCGCAAGTCTGCAATACCGGTCCTGATCCTCACCGCGCAGGACGGTGTCGAGGATCGTGTGCGCGGCCTGGATGCGGGCGCGGACGACTACATGACCAAGCCCTTCGCCTTGCCCGAACTCGAAGCCCGTGTGCGTGCCCATACCCGGCGCGGTACCGGCCAGCCGCGCTGCATCGAGGTGGGCAACCTGACGTACGATCAGGCCGACCATGTGGTCAAGATCAATGGCCAGATGGTCGAACTCTCCGCGCGTGAGGTCGGATTGCTGGAGGTCTTCATCCTGCGGGTCGGGCGGCTGGTGAGCAAGGACCAGCTGGTGGACCACCTGTGCGGCTGGGGTGAGGAAGTGTCGAGCAACGCAATCGAGGTCTATGTGCATCGACTCCGAAAGAAGCTCGAGGATAGTGGCGTCCGTATCGTGACCGTTCGCGGTCTGGGCTATTGCCTGGAAAATCCGGATGCTGTCCCGGCTGCGAAAGGCTGACCGGAAGCCGAGCGGGCAGCGCGCTTCCGGACAGCCCAACTCACTGTTCGGCGAAATCCTCGACTGGTTGCTCGCGCCCTTGCTGTTCCTGTGGCCGATTTCCATCATCGTCACCCACAACGTTGCGGACAACATCGCCAATCAGCCCTACGACCGTGCGCTGGCCGACAGTGCGCGCGCGTTAGCGCGGCTGGTCAAGGTGGAGGACGGCAAGGTGGTGGTGCATTTTCCGGCGCCACCGCGAGCCCTGTTCAGGGCCGATCAGGACGACACCGTCTATTACCAGGTCGCCGACCAGGGGGGCGAGACCATCACCGGTGACCGCGAGATCCCCTGGGTGGCGCCGCCTGCGTCGGTGCTGGGTGAGGAGGTGCGTTACCGCGACGAGGTCATCCATGGCGAGGAGGTGAGGGTCGCGTATCAGTTCCTGCGTGCCTGGCCGGAGCCTGCCAGTCCGCTGGTGCTGGTGCAGGTTGCCGAAACCCGCAACAAGCGCTCTGACCTCGCCTCGCGGGTGGTGACCGGGGTGCTGCTGCCGCAGTTCGCGATCATTCCGCTGGCCGTGGTGCTGGTGTGGGTGGGGCTGACGCGCGGGATTGCGCCGCTCAATCGCCTGCAAAGCCTGATCCGGCGACGACGTCCGACCGACCTGTCGCCGATCGTGCCCGCCAGCGTCCCGGAGGAGGTGCGGCCGCTGATCATCGCCTTCAACGACATGATGGCGCGTCTTGAAGAGAACCTGCAGGCGCAGCAACGCTTCATTGCCGATGCCGCGCACCAGATGCGCACGCCACTGACCGGTTTGCGCATGCAGACCGAGCTGGCACTGCTCGAGAGCGATCCCGAGCAACTGCGCAATTCGCTGACGCAGATTGCCGACAGCACCGAGCGCGCCGGGCACCTGATCAACCAGCTGCTTTCGCTTGCCCGCGCCGAGGCCAGCTTCGAGAAGCTCTACGCGGTCGAGCCAGTCGATGTCGAGGCGATGGTGCGTGAGGTGGGGCAGGATCTGTTCCCGCGCGCGCTTGCCAAGGGCATCGATCTGGGGGTGGAGAGCAGCGGGCAGGGCATGCTGGTCGAGGGCAACCCGGTGCTGTTGCGCGAGATGGTCAAGAACCTGATGGACAACGCCATCAAGTACACCCCGCGCGGTGGCAGCGTGACTGCACGCACCCGTCACGCCGGCGCGCCGATTTTCGAAGTCGAGGACACCGGCGAGGGTATCCCCGAGGCGGATCGCGAGCGCGTATTCGAGCGCTTCTATCGGGTGCTGGGCAGCGGCGCGGACGGTTCGGGGCTGGGGTTGCCCATCGTGCGCGAGATTGCCGAGCTGCATCGCGCCACGGTCAGCCTGAGCCCCAATCCGGCGGGGCAGGGGACCGTCGCGCAGGTCGTCTTTCCGCGCAACCAGCTGCAGCTGCCGCCGCCCGTGCATGGCGACTACTATCCGTTGGGCTGAGCGTGCGATGCCGATTGTCAATGTCGCGTTCAGTCAGGATTAAGAAATTAGTAAGCTATTGATATAAAAGAATAAAAAACAGTTTTCGTAAGCTCGTCGTAAGTCTGTCTCACTACCTTGTGGCTGGCCGGGCACATGTCCGGTGCGATCAACGCCCGCGTGGAGGGGGAGACATGGAAAACGATTCGGTGGCAAGGATTATTGCCAACCCGAAATATCAGCGCCTGGTGAGTACGCGCTCGAAATTTGGCTGGTTGCTGACGGCGATCATGATGGTCGTCTACTACGGCTACATCGCGATCATCGCTTTCGACAAGGAGCTGTTCGCGGCCCGTCTGGGCGAGGGTGTAATGACTGTTGGCATCCCGGTGGGTTTCGGGGTGATCGTCTTCACCATCATCATCACGGGCATCTACGTGCGCCGTGCGAACTCCGAGTTCGACAAGCTGACCGAAGAAGTCGTCAGGGAGGCAGGCAAATGAACGCCCGCCATCTCAATATTCTGGGCGGCCTTGCGCTTGCCCTGCTGTCCGTGGCCGCGCTGGCGGCCGGTGGCGACCTCGGGCAGGCCGAAAAACAGGCCACCAACTGGACTGCAATCAGCATGTTCGGTGGCTTTGTGGTGCTGACCCTGTTCATCACCAAGTGGGCAGCGGCCAAGACCAAGTCCGCTGCAGACTTCTACACCGCAGGTGGCGGCATCACCGGCTTTCAGAATGGTCTGGCGATTGCCGGTGACTACATGTCGGCCGCGTCCTTCCTCGGTATCTCGGCCGCGGTGATGGCGAGCGGCTACGACGGTCTGATCTACTCGATCGGCTTTCTTGTGGGCTGGCCGGTGATCACCTTTCTGATGGCAGAGCGGCTGCGCAACCTGGGCAAGTTCACCTTCGCCGACGTTGCCGCCTACCGCTTCAAGCAAACCCCGATCCGGGCCTTTGCCGCATCCGGTACGCTGGTGGTGGTGTCCTTCTACCTGATCGCGCAGATGGTCGGCGCGGGCCAGTTGATCAAGCTGTTGTTCGGCCTCGAGTACTGGATGGCGGTGGTCATCGTTGGCGCGCTGATGATGGTCTATGTGTTGTTCGGCGGCATGACGGCGACCACCTGGGTGCAGATCATCAAGGCCTGCCTGCTGCTGGCCGGCGCGTCCTTCATGGCCTTCATGGTGATGGCGCAGTACGGCTTCTCGCCGGAAGCGCTGTTTGCCGCATCGGTTCAGGTCAAGGCAACGACTGCCGTGGCAGCAGGCAAGACGATCGAGGAGGCGGGGATTCTCGGGCAGGCGATCATGGGGCCTGGGTCTTTCATCAAGGACCCGATTTCGGCGATCTCCTTCGGCATGGCGCTGATGTTCGGCACCGCTGGTCTGCCGCACATCCTGATGCGCTTCTTCACCGTTCCCGATGCAAAGGAAGCGCGCAAGTCGGTGTTCTGGGCCACCACCTGGATCGGCTATTTCTACGTGCTGACCTTCATCATCGGTTTCGGCGCGATCGTGCTGGTGTCGACCAATCCGGGCTTCCTTGACGCGAAGGGCGGCCTGATCGGCGGCAACAACATGGCGGCGATCCACCTTGCCAACGCGGTGGGTGGCAACGTGTTCCTCGGCTTCATCTCCGCAGTGGCTTTCGCCACCATTCTGGCGGTGGTTGCCGGTTTGACGCTGTCCGGTGCTTCGGCCGTCTCGCACGACCTTTACGCCACGGTGTTCAAGAAGGGTAACGCCGACTCGGCTTCCGAGCTGCGCGTGTCGCGCATGACCACGCTTGCGCTGGGTGCGGTCGCCGTGGTGCTGGGGATTGCCTTTGAGAAGCAGAACATCGCTTTCATGGTGTCACTGGCCTTCGCGATCGCGGCATCGGCCAACTTCCCGGTGCTGTTCATGTCGGTGCTGTGGAAGGATTGCACAACGCGTGGTGCGGCGATCGGCGGCTTCCTCGGGTTGACGACCGCGGTGGTGCTCACGGTGGTTTCGCCGTCAGTGTGGGAAGCCACGCTGGGCAACCCCAAGGGCTCGGCGTTCTTCCCCTACACCTCGCCGGCGCTGTTCTCGATGGCGGCAGGCTTCATCGGGATCTGGCTGTTCTCGGTGCTGGACAACAGCGAGCGTGCGAAGCTCGACCGTGCGGGCTATCTGGCGCAGAAAGTTCGCTCCGAGACCGGCATCGGTGCGTCGGGGGCTTCCGGTCACTGACCTGCTTTAACAGATACGCTCATCCGCAGGGTGCCGCGGTAAGCGTGAAATGAGCCAGCAGGCTGCAGTGGGCGATGCCCGCTGCAGCCTTTTTTCTTACTGTGTCAGCGGCAAGCTGACTTGGACTCGCGTGCCCTTGCCGCGCGGCGAGGCCGAGATCCTGATGCTGCCGTGATGGCAGCGCGCAATCTCGCGGGCAATCGGCAGTCCGAGGCCGCTTCCCGACAGGCTCGTTTCGGGCAGGCGGTAGAAGCGCTCGAAGACGGCTTCCCACCTGTCCTCCGGAATCCCCGGGCCGGTGTCGCTGACCTCAAGTTCAAGCATCCCGTCTGCCACCGCACAGCGCAGCGAGACTTCGCCGCCGTTGGGCGTGTAGCGCAAGGCGTTGTCCATCAGGTTGGCGATCAGTTCGCGCAGCAGTGTAGGGTCGCCGACGATGGAGACCGGTTCGCGCGCGATGCCGAGGTCGATCGAGCGTGCATCGGCTTTCTCCAGCCATTCCTCGACCATGTCGTCGATCAGGTGGGCGAAATCGACCGTCGATGCATTGACCATCAGTTGCGCCCCGGCTTCTGCGCGTGCCAGCGCGAGCAACTGGTTGGCAAGGCGCGTCACGCGCTGAACGGAGCGTTTCAGCCGCGCCAGTGCGGCGGCGTCCTCAGGGTGCGACTCAAGCAGCTCAATCTGCATCTGCAGCCCAGCGAGCGGGGTGCGCAGTTGATGTGCGGCGTCCTGCAGAAACTGTCGCTGCCCGGTATTGACCGCGCGCAGGCGATCGAACAGGGCGTTGAGCGCGCGGACGACTTCGCGAATCTCGAGCGGCACGCTCTCGGGCGACAGGGGCGAAAGATCGGCTCCGGTGCGCCCGCGCAGTTCGTCTTCGAGTCGCTTCAATGGGGCCAGGCTGGACGGAATGCCGAGGCGCACGGCCAGCGTGGCCGCAGCCAGCAGCATGACCGCAGCCGATCCGAATCCAAGCAGCAGGCGCTCCAGTGCCTGCTGGCGCTTGTTCAGCGTCTCGCCAACGGTAATGTAGATGGTGTGGTGACCAAGGGTCTGCTGCAGGCGGACTGCACGAATCGGCGTGTCGCGATAGTGGCTGTCGAAGAACTGCGGCGCGGCCAAGTGGTGAGCGGGCAGGCTCTCGACGTTCGGCTGCAGCTCCGCGGCACCTGTGCCGTTGCGTGAGCGCTCACTGCCGAGTGAGGGCAGGTCCGCATCACCACCCAGGATGCTTCCGGTTCCGGTTCTGACACGAAAGTAGATGTCGTCGATGGTGTCCGTCCGCAGAACCTGCTCGGCGCCGCCCGTGAGGTCGAGCGCGATCTGCCCATCCCGCAGCAGGACATGGTTTGCCGCCCCGTGTGCGAGGTTGATCAGGTTCTGGTCGTAGGCGGTACCGACCACGCTCTTTGCGATGCCGTAGCTGATGCCACCGGCCGTGACCAGCAGCAGGAAGGTGGGGCCGGCAAAATTCTGCAGCAGGCGCCGGTAAAGGCTGATCTGCATGGCCTAGTGGCCGGGGCCGAGTTCCAGCCTGTAGCCGAAGCCGCGCACCGTGCGGATCAGCAGGCCCGCAGGCTCGAGGCGGGGGCGCAGGCGCGAGATGTACACCTCGACTGCATTGCCGCTGGCGTCTGCCTGCAGGTGGTCCTTGGGTACGGTGCGCCCGTCGGCTGCCGCAAGCGCTTCAAGCAGCGTCCATTCGCGTGCGGTGAGGTTCAGCGGTTCGCCGTTCAGCGCAGCCAGTCTGCCGTCAAGGTCGAGCGTCAGGGGGCCAAAGGCAATCGACTGGGTCGTCGCATACTTGCCTCGCCGCAGTACAGCCCGCATCCGCGCTGTGAGCTCTGCAAGCTGGAATGGCTTGGCCAGATAGTCGTCGGCGCCAAGGTCGAGGCCGTAGATGCGGTCGTCGAGCGCATCGCGTGCGGTGATCAGCATCACCGGAACCGCCTGCTGGCGGCTCCGAATGCGTCGCACCAGCTCATAGCCGCCAAGCCCGGGAAGGCCGACGTCGACCAGCGCAAAATCAACGGACTCCGCCTGCAGCAGCTGATCCGCGCGCATCCCGTCGCTCTCCTGCATGACGGTATCGCCCTGGCCGCGCAGAAAACTGGCGATGCCGTCTGACAGCTCGGGGTCGTCTTCGACCAGTAGTACGCGCATGATTGTCTCAAGGTGAGTCGGTCACGGTCTAACGCAGCACCAGCACGCTGTGCTGACACGGCACGCAGGCATCTGGAGAGGGGGCAAGTGAATTTGAATGCGATTTTGCATTGACGCGGGAAAATCTTCCGCTATAATGCGCTCCTCGTTGGCCAGTTAGCTCAGTTGGTAGAGCAGCGGATTGAAAATCCGCGTGTCCGTGGTTCGATTCCGCGACTGGCCACCAAAGCATTGCAAGCAAAAACGCCGATCCATGTGGTCGGCGTTTTTGCGTTCACGACTGGGAAGTCCGCGTGGAAGTCTTGCTGGTGAATCTGTCGCCTTTCTCCAATGCTTTCTACCACCCGGATGAGAGAGAATGCGGATTCATGCCGGACGACAAGACTGCGTGGCAGCTTCTTGAACGGCAGCGGCTCGCTCCGGAATCCTGCGCTCCGGTATTCACAGCTTCTCAAGCCCGGCCCTCACCGAGGCCGCACGTTGGCGGATAGCGTCGCGTGAAGCTTCATCGAATTTCCCCAGTTGCCGATAAACCATCCCCAGCCGATGATTCGTCTCGAGCACTGCCCGATTCCGCTCAAAAAAGTCCCAATACAAGGCGTTGAACGGGCAGGCCTTTTCTCCGGTTCGAGTGCTGCGGTCGTAGGCGCAGCCTTTGCAGTAGTCGCTCATGCGGTCGACATAGGCTGCACTTGATACATACGGTTTCGTCGCAAGGCCACCGCCGTCTGCGTACTGGCTCATGCCCAGGGTGTTGGGCAGTTCCACCCACTCGAAGGCGTCGATGTAGATGCCGAGGTACCAGCGGTGCACGACCACCGGATCGAGGCCGGCGAGTAGGGCGAAGTTGCCGAGTACCATCAGGCGCTGGATGTGGTGGGCATAGGCGTGTTCCAGCGACTGGTTGATGCTGTGGGCGAGGCAGCGCATTCGCGTCTCTCCGGTCCAGAACCACGATGGAAGCGGGCTGTCGTGTCCGAAAAAGTTGTGGCTGACGTAGTCAGGCATGTTCGCCCAATACACGCCGCGCACGTATTCGCGCCAGCCGAGGATCTGGCGAATGAAGCCTTCTGCCGCAGGCAGTGGCACTTTGCCTTCGAGGTGGGCGGTTTCGGCGCGCTGCACGACCTCGCGCGGGTTGAGCATCTTGGTGTTGAGTGCGAATGAGAGCAAGGAGTGGAACAGGCGCCACGCGCGGTAGGTAAGCGCATCCTGGAAGTCGCCAAAGTGGGGCAGGCCGTCGCGGATGAAATCATCCAGTTGCTGCAGGGCTTCCGCGCGGTTCAGCGGCCAGGCGAAACGGTCTGCCGAGGGGTTTCCGAAGTGGCCAACGCCCGCATCGACGATGGTCTGCCACAGGGCTGTGTGATCATGGCGTGGCCGGCGGTCGGTCGGTTCTGCAGGGTAGCCGGGCCAGGGTTTGCGGTTGTCCTGGTCGAAATTCCACTTGCCACCCAGCGGCTTGTTGCCGGTCATCAGCACCTGATGCCGGCTGCGCATCTGGCGGTAGAAATGCTCCATCAGCCACTGCTTGCGCTCTGCAAAGATGCCCGCGGCCTCGTTGCGGGCGGTGTAGAAGTGTTCGCTATCGACCATGCTGCCCTTGAGCGCCGACTGCTTCAGGTAGTCGGCGAGTTGGCGGTCGAGACGCCATTCGTCAGGCGCCTGAGATTCGAAGCGGGTGATGCCATGCTCTTTGACCAGCATGTCGAGGTTGGCGGGTAATGATTGAAGGTTTTCAGGGGCATCGATGGCCAGCTAGACGACACGGTGTCCCGCCTCGGACAAGGTACTTGCGAAGTCTCGCATGGCAGCAAAGATGCCGATGATTTTCTGCGCATGATGCAGGACGTAGTCGGTCTCCTGGCGGATCTCCATTAGGACGTAGACCACATCGGGAGAGGTGGTGGCGAACCAGCTGTGCCCTGGGTTGAGCTGGTCGCCGAGAATGAGGCGCAGCGTTGTCATGGTGCACTCCAGAGTGCGCGGTAGTTCCCGTCGAGGTCGTGTTCCGCAGCCTGCTTGTCGGGGTTGAAGCGGCGCCCTCCGCGCGGGTCGGTGCCGTAGCCGGCGATATACAGCCAGTTGCCCTGGTTGCTGCAGATGTCGAAGTCGATGAGGCAGGATTCGAACCAGGCGGCACCTGCGCGCCAGTCACAGCCGAGTTCATGGATGAGATAGCTGGCCACGATCTGGCGCATGCGATTCGAGATATAGCCCGTTGCTGCAAGCTCCCGCATTCCGGCGTCGATCAGGGCGTGACCCGTCTGGCCGCAGCGCCAGCGTTCGAAGGCGCTTGTGTCATGCGGTGGAGACGCATTCCCCTTGAGCCCGCTGGCGCTGAACAGACGGCGGCCGTATTTGCGCTGAAGCAGGCGAAAGTAGTCGCGCCACAGCAGTTCGAACCACAGCCAGTAGCTGCTCTCGCTGGCACCGTGTTCGCCTTCGAAAGTCACGAGATGCGCATGGATCTGCGGTGCGGAGAGCGCTCCGACTGCCAGCCACGGAGAGAACTTGCTGGAGTCGTCGATGCCGGCAAGCTTGTTGCGGGTCGACTTGTAGCTGTGCGGCAACTGACGTGCCATGTAGCTTCGAAGATGCGCGATGGCGGCGGACTCGCTGCCGTGAAATTCCGGGCGAGTGCAGGGAAAGGCGGAGCGTGGATCTGGCGTCACTGACGGGATGCTTGTGTTCGACCGGTAGGGCATCAAACCCGTTGGCAAGGGTGGGAGTCGATCGCGTCCCGGCAGTTGGCGCCGAGGCCTGATAGCCGCTTTTTCGACCGCACGCCGGAATTCGGTGAACACATCGGGCAGGTCCTTGCTCACGAAGGGCAGCGTGCGGGGCTCGAGCAGGGTGGATTGCCAGACCTCATCGACCGTGATGCCGGCCTGACGCAAGGCTGCGACCTCGTCCTCTTCTTCGGGTGCTGCGATGGTTTCGCAGACGATTCTTTCTGCACCCAGTGATCGCGCGAGCGCCGGAAGGGCTTCAGCGCAAGGGCCTGTCAGTTCAATCAGGCGGCTGCCGGCCGAAGTGATTGCCTCTGAGAGCCCGGCAACAGCTGTGGAGACGAAGTGGCGCCGGTGCGGGCCAATTCGCGGGAAACCCCAGCGGGTTGTCTGCTCGGTCGCATGGCAGTAGACCGGAACGAGTTCGCAGCGGTCTTGCTCAGCCAGACAGCACGCCTTTTCGAACGCGGGGTTGTCATGCAGTCGCAGATCGTTTCGGAACCAGTAGATGATGGGCGTCATGCGTCAGCCTTGCGCTGCCTGCTGCAGCGGACGGAGCAGTATTTGACCTCTTCCCAGCAGCGCGCCCACTTCTTTCGCCAGGTGAAGGGACGACCGCAGCACGCGCAGATCCTGGTCGGTAAATCGGATTTCTTGAGCATGGTCTTCAACAGCAAGGATGGCGTCGAACTCGGTCAGCCGGTGTGAGCGCAGAGCGATGATTGTCCTTGTTTGTCCTGGACAAAACGTATCGATATTCATAATATCAGAATGCCTAAGCTGAAATTATGATTGATGTTCAATATTTGTCGTGGACATATGTCAGCGGCCGAGAGTGAGCTTCAAGTCCTGTTGTGGAGAGCGTCTGATGAATTTGCTTCCTGATTCCCGGCCGCAGGCGGTTGCATGGCTTGGTTATGGCGGCCTGTTGCCATTCGTGATGCTGACGGCGCTGCTTGCTGTCGATGTTGATGGGGCCGCGTTTTTCCGTGAAGCCCTGATTGGGTACGGCGCGGTAATCCTCAGCTTTGTCGGCGCCTTGCATTGGGGCTTCGCAATGGTCCTGCCAACGCTTACCGCTCCGCAACGCACGGAGGCCTTTGTCTGGAGCACGGTGCCGGCCCTGCTGGCGTGGCCGGCAACCTGGCTGGAAGACAGCGTTGCCGTACCCGTCCTGGTTTGCGGATTCATCGCCCATTACGTGCAGGATCTTCGCCTTGCACGGCGCACGGAGTTGCCGGCCTGGTATCTGCCTTTGCGCCTGCAGCTGAGTGTCGTGGCGTGTGCGTGTCTTTCCGTCAGCCTGCTGCTTGGCCAGGTGGGGCGCTGACGGCAGCCCCGCGCCAGAATCCTGGCGCGGGGCTGTGCGCTGTTAGGCCAGGTTGCGCAACTCCCTCAGGGTGACCGACAGCATCGGCATGTCGATGACGGTCGAGCTCTTGATGTCGGCAAAGAGCAGGCGGCTGCGTTCGATCTGGGTGCAGCGCTGGTTCTCCCATGCGGCGACCAGGGCCTCCGGGTCGTCCAGATCGGGTGACAGTCGCAAGACGTTTCCGGCGAGGTGTCTCGCCTGCGCGGAGAGGTCGTCCCGAAGTGCGGTGCGCGCCAAGCCTTGCCAGTGCGTCTCGGCGGGCAGGGCGGAAATCTGTTTGCCCAGCCAGTGCAGGTCGAAGCGACCGCCGAGCGCGAAGTACACGCTGGCGACGATCTGCTGAGCGCGCCCGGTTTCTGCTGCCACTTCCACCAGATCGAGTGCCGAGTAGAGCTCGCCGAGCCCCGCAACCCGTTGCGCAAGTGACTCGGGTACGCCTTGTTCGATGTAACTGCCGGCCATCTGGTCGAGCTCTGCGCGGTAAGCGGGGGTGACGACCTCGTGCAGGGTGTGGGCGAGTTCGGTCGCGCCGGGGCGGAAGCGCTCGAGCGTGACCGAGAGATCGCGGGTGAGTTCGGGATGGCGCAGGAACCACAGCGTGCCGCGCAGTACGAGGCGGCTGGAGTCGATGATCATGGCCGTCTGCACCGCATCCGCCACCTGGTTGTCGAGCGCTTCGATTTCCTCCCACAACGAGACCAGGTGGAACACCTCCCGCGTTGCCAGATAGGCGCGAACAATGTCAGGGGCGGTCGCGCCGGTTTCTTCCTGCAGGCGGCTTACGAATGTGGCGCCGACGCGGTTGATCATGCTGTTGATGACGTGCGTGGCAATGATCTCGCGCTGCAGCGGGTGACGCTGAATGTGATCGGCGTAGCGCTCGCACAGGGCCTTCGGGAAGTAGCGCATCAGCGCCTGCGAGATGAAGGGGTCCTCCGGCAGATCCGATGCAAGCACCGCGTCGTAGAGTTCGATCTTGCTGTAGGCCAGCAGCACCGCGAGTTCGGGTGAGGTCAGGCCGGTATGCGCAATCTTGCGTTCGGCAATTTCCTCGTCGAAGGGCAGGAACTCCAGTTTGCGGTTGAGGCGGCCGGCGTTGCCCAGCTTGCGCATGTAACGCGCCTGCTCGTCGAGCAGCTCGACGCCGCGGGTTCTTGCGACAGACAGGTTCTGCGTCTGGAAATAGTTGTCGCGCAAGACCAGTTCGGCCACTTCATCGGTCATCTCGAGCAGCAGCTTGTTGCGCTGCTTCTCGGTGAGCTCGCCTTCGGCCATCACTGCGTTGAGCAGGATCTTGATATTGACCTCGTGGTCCGAGCAATCCACGCCACCCGAGTTGTCGATGGCGTCGGTGCAGATTCGGCCACCTTTCAGTGCGAACTCGATACGGCCGAGCTGGGTGGCCCCTAGATTGCCACCTTCGCCGACGACCTTGCACTGCAGTTCGTTGCCATTGACGCGGATTGCATCGTTGGCACGGTCTCCTACCGAGGCGTCGGTTTCGCTGCTGGCCTTGATGTAGGTGCCGATGCCGCCGTTGTAGAGGAGGTCGGCCGGCGCCTTGAGGATGCAACGCATCAGTTCGGAGGGCGGCAGGAACTCGGCGTCGGTGCCGAGGATTTCGCGCATCTGCGGGGTCAGGACAATCGACTTTACGCTCCGGGGCCAGATTCCGCCGCCTGCGGAGATCAGCTTGGCGTCGTAGTCCTCCCACGATGAGCGTGGCAGGGCGAAGAGGCGGGCGCGTTCGTTCCAGCTGGTCTCCGGATCGGGGTTCGGGTCGATGAAGATATGGCGGTGGTCGAAGGCGGCAAGCAGCTTGATCTGTTTCGACAGCAGCATGCCGTTGCCGAACACGTCGCCCGACATGTCGCCGACACCCACCACCGTGAACGCTTCCTCCTGGGTGTTGATGCCCATTTCGCGGAAGTGGCGCTTGACCGATTCCCAGGCACCGCGGGCGGTGATGCCCATCTTCTTGTGGTCATAGCCGACCGATCCGCCTGAGGCGAAGGCGTCACCGAGCCAGAAGCCATACTCGTTTGCCACGCCATTGGCGATGTCGGAGAAGGTTGCGGTGCCCTTGTCGGCTGCGACCACCAGATAGGGGTCGTCCTCGTCATGGCGGACCACGTTTTCGGGCGGTACGACCTTGCCCTGCACGAGGTTGTCGGTGAGATCGAGCAGGCCGGACAGGAAGATGCGATAGCAGGCGATGCCTTCGGCCTGCAAGGCTTCGCGACCACCGCTCGTGGGCGCGTTCTTGACGACGAAGCCGCCTTTGGATCCCACCGGCACGATCACCGCATTCTTGACGATCTGCGCTTTCACCAGACCGAGGATCTCGGTACGGAAGTCTTCCATCCGGTCAGACCAGCGCAGCCCGCCACGTGCGACCTTGCCGCCGCGCAGGTGCACCCCCTCGACCCGCGGCGAGTAGACGAAGATCTCGAACATCGGCTTGGGCTGCGGCAGGTTGGGGATCTGCGAGGGGTCGAGCTTGAACGAAAGGTAGGGCTTGGGCGCGCCGTCCTTGCCGGGCTGGTAGAAGTTGGTGCGCAGCGTGGCCTGGATCATGGCCAGGAACTGGCGCAGGATGCGGTCCTCGTCGAGGTTGGCAACGCTGTCGAGCGTGGCGTTGATCTCCTCCACGATGCGCTCGCACCGGGCGCTGCGTTCGCGCTCACCGGCGGGGTCGAAGCGCGCGCGGAACAGGCTGGCCAGTTGCGCGGTGAGCGCAGGGTAGTTGGCAAGGGTTTGCTCCATGTAGGTCTGGCTGAAAGTGAAGGCCGCCTGTTTCATGTGCTTGGCGTAGGCGCGCAACATGCTGATTTCGCGCCAGTCGAGGCCAGCCAGCAGGGTCAGGCGGTTGAAGTCGTCGTTCTCGATCGCACCCTGCCAGGCGCGCCGGAACACGGCGTGAAACAGCGGTCGCAGTTGTTCCAGATTCAGCTTGTCGACGCCGGCAAAGGTCATGCCGAAGTCGTGCATCCACACCAGGGAGCCGTCCTGCCGCTCGATGCGGTAGGGGCGCTCTTCGACCACCTTGACCCCGGTGCGCTCAAGCATCGGCAGGCTCAGCGAGAGCGGGACCGGCGTATCTGCGTAGAACAGCTTGAAGTGGAGGCGGCCCGCAGGCGCCTCAAGCGGCACGTAAAGATTCATGGCCAGGCCGTCGTTGGCCTCGATCGACTCCATGAGTTCGATGTCGTGCACCGCGTTGCGCGCAGCGTAGTCCTCGCGGTAGCCGGCGGGGAATGCGTTGAGGTAACGCCGGCACAGCGACATACCCTGCTCTTCCCCATGATGTTCGAGCAAGGCCTGCTGCAGGCCGTCTTCCCAGCGCCGCGCCACACTGACCAGGCGGGCTTCGACTTCGCGTACGTCAAACGGCGGAATCGTCGAGTCCTTGGTGCGGACGGTAATCAGCACGCGGGCCAGGGCGGATTCGGAGAAGTGCACCTCGAATTCGGATGCAACGCCGCCAAAGGACTCCATGAGCACCGCCTGCATGCGCTTGCGCTGCTCGGTATTGTAGTTTTCCCGCGGGACGTAGATCAGGCAGGAAACGAAGCGTGCAAAGGCATCGCAGCGTACGAACAGGCGGATGCGCTGACGTTCGCCGAGACGGAGAATGCCGGTCGCGGTGTTGAACAACTCGTCGGTCGAGCTCTGAAACAGCTCATCGCGCGGATACTGTTCGAGAATTGTTGCCAGCGCCTTGCCGGCGTGGCTGCCGGGCAGCAGGCCCGCCTGCGCGATCACCGTCTGCAGTTTGCGCCGCAGCAGCGGGATGCGTTTGGGGTTGGTGTTGTAGGCGGTGGAGGTGAGCAGGCCGATGATGCGGCGCTCGCCGGTGACGTGTCCCTCGGCGTCGAAAGTCTTGACGCTGACGTGGTCGAGATAGCCCTGACGGTGGACGGTCGAGCGTGTATTCGACTTGGTGATGGTCAGCAGGATGGGGAGGTGGGCCTGCGCCTTGAGCTGTGGCGGCAGGGCCGCGAATGACTGGGATTGCAGGTTGTCGCCCGATTCACGCAGCAGACCGATGCCGGAGCCGCTGCGAATGCGCAACTCGTTGTCACCGCCCTCGCTGATCAGATCGTAGTCGCGGCAGCCGAGCAGCACGAAGTTGTCGTCCGCCATCCACTCCAGAAAGGCGCGGGCTTCGGCGATGTCTTCCGGCGTTTCCGGGGCGGTGGTGGTGGCCGTTTCGGCAATCACGTCGTCGAGACGCTGCTTCATGGCCGGCCAGTCGGCAACCGCAGCGTTCACATCCTGCAATACGCGGGTGATGCCGGTCCGGATCGCGTCCAGCTCGTCCGGGTTGGTGCGGCGATCGACTTCGACATGGATGATCGACTCGTAGTGCGCGCCGTCCTCATCGGCGGCATCCGCAACCTTGACGAGGAGCCCCTGTGCATCGCGAATGACCGGAATGACCGGGTGAATGATCAGGTGCAGGGTGAGTCCCTGCCGATTGACCTCGATGCCGATCGAATCGACAAGGAAAGGCATGTCCTTGCCGACCATTTCGATGACGGTGTGGGTGGACTCCCACCCGTGCTCGTCGATGCGGGGGTTGTATACCCGCAGTTTCAGGCCGTCGTCGTGCTGGCGCGCAAACTGCCAGTGGCTCAGTACCGCGCCGTACAGATCGGCGACGTCGCGCTCGGCGAGGTCATCGATATCGACCTGACTGAAGTACTTGCGAACGAATGGTTCCGCTGCTTCGGCCTGCTCTGCGGGCAGTTTTGCGTGGATCATTGCCACCACGTCTTCGATCTGGCTGTTGCTGGCTGCATCGGTGGGTGCGGGCATCACGACGGTCTCCTCGTTGTTTTGACATGCCTGGATCGCCTCCGGCGTGGTGCAGTCAGCGTGCACCTGATGTTCTTTTCGTGGCCGGCAGGCTTATTTATTCAATGAGCCTACCCCACTCTGGCGAGGGGGGGAAGTTGGTGTTTGCGCTATAATCGGCCGTACAGAACACGGCTGGCGCTGCGCGTCGGTGAGTGTGATTTCGCTTGAGGCTGGAACGAGCGGGCCACCATGGGTGCTGGCCCGTTTTCTTTTGGCGTTACCGGAAGCGCTTGATTTAGCGCATTCTTGGCTGCATTTTCGGTTTGATATAATTTGCCCTGACGCTTGGCCCCACTTCCTGAATGCAACTCTACGCTCTCGGCCTGAATCACCATACCGCACCGCTCGCGATCCGTGAGCGCGTGGCGTTTCAGCCTGAGCGGCTCGACCAGGCGCTGCATGACCTGACGCAGGGGTCGGCAGTGCGCGAGGCGGCGATTCTGTCCACCTGCAATCGCACCGAGTTGTATTTTGCCGCCGAGCAACCACAGCACGCGGCCGACTGGCTTGCCGATTTCCATCGGCTGCCGCTTACCGAGGTTGCCCCCTATCTGTATTCGCACCCCGAGCGCGATGCCATCAGGCATGTATTCAGGGTGGCGAGCGGGCTCGATTCCATGGTGATCGGCGAGCCCCAGATCCTGGGGCAGGTCAAGGACGCCGTCCGGCGCGCAGAGCAGGCCGGCACCATGGGCACCTTGCTGCACAAGTTGTTCCAGAGCACCTTCGCCGTTGCCAAGGAAGTGCGCTCGACCACGGCAATCGGGGCCAACACGGTGTCGATGGCGGCCGCGGCGGTCAACCTCACCGAACGCATTTTCGGTCAGGTCTCCGATCAGCACGTGCTGTTCATTGGTGCGGGCGAGATGGTCGAACTCTGTGCGGCCCACTTTGCCGGCGCAAACCCCAAGTCGATGACGGTTGCCAATCGCACCGAAGAGCGCGCACTTGCGGTCGCGGGGCGGTTCGGCGCGGACACCATGCGTATCGACCGGATCGGCGAGATGCTGCCGCGCTTCGACGTCGTCGTGTCCTGTACGGCCTCGCCCTTGCCGATCGTCGGTCTGGGCATGGCCGAACGTGCGGTCAAGGCGCGCCGTCATCGCCCGATGGTGATGGTCGATCTTGCCGTGCCGCGCGACATCGAGCCGGAGATCGCCGGGCTGGATGATGTCTTCCTCTACACGGTCGATGACCTCGCGCAAGTGGTCGATGCCGGCATGGAGTCGCGGCAGCAGGCCGTGATCGAGGCCGAGGGCATCATCGATACGCGTGTCGATGGTTTTCTGCACTGGATGCAGGTCCGCGATGCGGTACCGACCATTCGTGCCCTGCGTCAGCACGCGGAGGGTGTTCGCGAAGCCGAGGTCGAGCGCGCACTCCGTCTGCTCGCTCGCGGCGACGACCCGCAGCAGGTGCTTGAGGCGCTGTCGCATGGTCTCACCAACAAGTTGATGCACGGCCCCACGCGCTTCCTGAATCAGTCGGAAGGCGAGCAGCACGCCGAGGCTGGGCGCATCGTGCAGCAACTCTTCAATCTTCCGTCTCACCACTAGCCGAAGGTCGGCCGCCACGGACGCCGAGGCGTCCGGGTGCATCTCGTTGATTCAATGAAGCAGAGCATTCGCGACAAGCTGGAACATCTCACCGGGCGTCTGGAAGAGCTCGATCGCGAGCTCTCGTCGGAGGAGGGCGCGCGCGACATGAACGCGTTCCGTGATCTGTCACGGGAGCGTGCCGAGATCGAACCGGTGGTGGCGCTGTACCATTCCTGGCGCCAGGCCGAAGCCGACTGCGCAACCGCGCGTGAGATGCTCGACGACCCCGAGATGCGTGAGCTGGGCCGAATGGAGCTGGAGTCGGGCGAGACGCGGATTGCCGAACTCGAGGATGCGCTCCAGCTTGCGCTGCTGCCGCGCGATCCGAACGACGAGCGCAACCTCTTTCTGGAGATCCGCGCCGGTACGGGCGGCGACGAGGCCGCACTGTTTGCCGGCGATCTGCTGCGCATGTACACCCGCTTCGCCGAGCGCCAGCGCTGGAAGGTCGAGATCGTGTCGGCGAACGAATCCGATCTCGGTGGCTACCGCGAGGTCATTGCGCGGGTGGTGGGAAACGGTGTCTACTCGAAGCTGAAGTTCGAGTCGGGCGGGCACCGGGTGCAGCGTATCCCGGTCACAGAGACCCAGGGCCGCATTCACACCTCGGCGTGTACGGTGGCGGTCATGCCGGAGGCGGACGAACTCGACGCCATCGAGATCAATCCGGCCGATCTGCGCATCGACACCTTCCGTGCCTCCGGCGCGGGCGGCCAGCACATCAACAAGACCGACTCCGCCGTGCGCATTACCCACGTACCCACCGGGCTGGTCGTGGAGTGTCAGGACGACCGGTCGCAGCACCGCAACAAGGCGCAGGCCATGGCGGTGCTGGCGGCGCGGCTCAATGATGCCCAGTTGCGCGCCCGTCAGGCCTCCGAGGCGGCAACCCGGAAAAGTCTGGTTGGCAGTGGAGACCGCTCGGAGCGCATCCGCACCTACAATTTTCCGCAGGGCAGGGTGACCGATCATCGCATCAACCTGACGCTCTACCGGCTCGATGCCGTCATGGAGGGCGATCTGGACGAACTGATCGACGCGCTGGTGCTTGAGCATCAGGCGGACCTGCTTGCCGCGCTGGCGGACGATTGAGCATGAGTGCGATGACCGACATCGCAGGAGCCCTCGGTTGGGCAAAGCAGCGCATCGACCTGATGGAGGCGCGCGTGCTGTTGCGCCACGTGCTGCAGTGCCCGGCGTCGCGCCTGATCGCGTGGCCCGAGACCATGCTTGAGTCCGCAGACTGGGCCCGTTACCGCGAGCTGGTCGAGCGCCGCGTAGCCGGCGAGCCTGTGGCCTACCTTACCGGCGAGCGCGAATTCTACGGGCGCGAATTCATGGTCACCCCTGCCGTGCTGATTCCGCGCCCGGATACCGAACTGCTGGTCGAACTGGCCGTGGCACACGTTTCGGGCATGCAGCGGGCGCGCTTGCTCGATCTGGGTACGGGGTCGGGCGCACTTGCCGTCACGCTTGCGCTCGAGCTCGAAGGCGCCGATGTCACCGCAATCGACCGCTCGCGCGAGGCGCTGTGGGTGGCGATGGCCAATGCCGCGCGTCTGGGGGCGAGCGTGTCCTTCGTTCAGAGCGACTGGTTTGCCGGGCTGGGCGAGGAGCGCTTTCAGCTCATCGTCGCCAATCCACCCTATATCGCATCGGCCGATGCGCATCTGGAGGAGGGCGACCTGCGCTTCGAGCCCCGCACCGCACTTGCTGCCGGGCCTGCGGGTCTCGATGATCTGGCAGAAATCGTCGCCCGCGCACCGGCTCATCTGGAGGCAGAGGGCTGGCTCTTCCTTGAGCACGGCTACGATCAGGCGTCGGCCGTGCGCGGTCTGCTGGCCGATGCGGGTTTTGCCGCGATTGCCTCGTGGAAGGATCTTGCAGGTATCGAACGGGTATCAGGCGGACGCTGGCTTGGCCGCGTCTGACGACGTTGTTGTCTGAGTCATTGACGGTCGGCAGACGCAGGCCTAAAATTTATCCGACTATTTAACTCAACTTTTACAGGTACGAAAAATGGACACTCAGGACGTCATCCGCGAACAGGTCACCACCAACCCCGTCGTGCTCTACATGAAGGGTACGCCGCAGTTCCCGCAGTGCGGTTTTTCGTCGACCGCGGTGCAGATTCTCAGTGCCTGTGGCGTGAAGAACCTCCATACGGTGAACGTGCTCGCAGACGAAGCCATCCGCCAGGGCATCAAGCAGTTCGCCAACTGGCCGACCATTCCGCAGCTCTACGTTAACGGCGAGTTCGTCGGCGGATCGGACATCATGCGCGAGATGTACCAGAGCGGCGAGATGCAGCAGATGCTGAAGGATGCCGGGATCGTCTAAGGCTGAACCTGAGCGTCTTCAGCAGCGGAGTGTGCGTGGATTGCCCTGTCAGCCATGCCCTTCGCTGCTGCTGCCCATCATTCGCATGATCGCCTTGCGGCTCAGGTGGTAGGTCAGGAGGTGGGGCGGCATGCGCAGCCAGTGCGACCGCACGAACAGCAACCACAGCGCAAATCCTGAACTCGTGTTTTGGGCGCGGGGATGATGAGCACGCAGTGCGCGCTCGTAGAGACTGTCCAGCAACCGCAGCCTGGCTTGCGAGGGGGCGCAGTTCTTTCGAAGCAGTTCCAGGGCTCGCGTTGCGACCGAAGTGCCAAAGACCCGTTGGTTGTATCGGAGCGCGAGATAAAGCGGCCAGGCAAGATCAAGTTCTCTGGCGCGCTCGGCGAGTCCCGATTCGTCGAGTCCGGTTTCAATCGCTGTTTCGAGAAGAAGGTGGAAGTCGTGAAGGTCACGAAGGCCTTTTTCGAACTCGCCTTCGTGAAACAGATGTGTGGCGCAATGTATGAGCGAGTCGGCCTCGCTCAAAACGAATGCGTTGCTTAGTCCCTCAAGAGGCCTGGCGTGACTGAACAGCTTCCCCGCATTCAACTGTGAGCGAGAAGTGGGCGGCAGAATTGTGTGGTGCACGTCGAGTACGACCCCACGGGTCCGGTGGATCATCGCGGGTAGCTCGTGCATCCACTGGCGGTAGTAGCGCTGATCGTACTGCGAATGATGTGCGTTGCTCCAGCCGCCAAGCTTCAGCATCAGTTCGACATCAGCGATGTGCTTGCGGGGAACCATGATGTCGATGTCCCCGAGCAAGCGTCCATGCCTGACGGGCTGGCCGGACAGGACGTAAGCACTGCCTTTCAGGAAAACGACCGGGCAGCCTGTCTTTGCCACCGCTCGAAGAACTTCGTGAGCTTCCAGGTGAACGGCTTCATGCTGCGCGTCTGCAAGTGCCTCGTGGGCGAGCAGGAAGTCGGATATCACCTCGGGGAGTGCAGGTCCAAGTTCGTGTGTTCGCATGAGCCAAGCCAGGCGCGCGAGCAATTGCGCAGAGCGGGCGCTGGCAATGAGTTGGTCCCATTCCGTGAGACTCAGCTTGAGGCTGCGTGAGGGCTCCAGTAGAACTTCTTCAAGCATTCTGCTCATTATCCGACCGGATAAGTGATCCAAGATGGCTGATGGCTTGGTCAAGGTCCGAGTACTCCAGGTCGGCCGCTTGGCAAAATTTGAACAAGCGGTCCATTACGCCGAAATGTTTGCGTGGGAGTTCGGTGAAGTTGACCACGTGCTCAGAGAGTCTTGCCAAGGCGCGTGCTCTTGGAATTGCCTCGAAACTCAGGTCTTTTCCGGAAGCGTACTTCGGAAAAATCACGCTCGTTGCCGAAGCGGTGCGTTTCATCGAATGCACGCTTTCGGTCGGTGGTCGGAATAGTGACACCGAACCCTTGCTCGTATCGAGGACGGGAGGGGAGCTCCAGGCGTCCGGCCAGCGGGCGCGAATAATGTCGATCGAGGCGTTCTTGAGACTGATCGGGCGCGGAATGGGATGTATCTGTAGCGTATCGGGGTGAATCAGCGCGAATTCATCGGAAAGAAGGCGCCAGCCTGCTGCGACAAGCGCGGCACAGAGGGTGCTTTTCCCTGCGCCCGGGATTCCGGGCAGCACGATTGCCCGATCGTCCAGTGCGATAACGGCAGCGTGGACGATCAGGAAGTTTGGGACCCTGGTTGCGATCGTCCAGTTCATGCCCCACTCAATGAGCGGAAGTGCGTGCGCTTCGGGTAGGGGGACAAATGGTTCGTGGCCGTCGCTGATGAAGCGGGCTTGCGGTTTGAACAGGCTTGTCGGCCATGGTCTGCGGCCGACTTCTACATCGAGGTGAGCAAAGCCATCTTCGAGGGTGGAGGGAAACTCACCGTAGAGGCTTAGCAGTTGCCGGGCAACCTGACGGTTGCGCACGCGAACTCTCGCGAGCAAGGGGCCAAGGTCGAGAATCAGACCTGGTCCGCCAAGCGCTGCGATAGTTCTCGATTCGTCGATATTAGCGAGTTTGTCGAACGGTGTCGGGGTGCTCAATGAAACCTGCCCTTGCTAGATCTTCATATAGCAGCAGTTCGGGTGCGTTTGCACTGTTCTGCATGCGACAGTATTCCATTTCGTCAACGACGATGATCTTGCCTGTACCCAAGTCAAGCAGCGCACGTTCGCCGTCGTGCACCGCCGATGAAACAACGGATGACTTGAAAACGACTCGAGTGGCCGGTGCGCACCTGTCGTGCTGAGTGGCGGACACTTTGCCTAACGTTCGATTTCAATCGGGCTCATAGGTTGATTCAAGGTAGTCCTTGATGTCCTCTCCGTCAAAGCCCGGTGTCCCAATCTTGGAAAACAATACCGTCAGATCGGCTGTGGTAAGCGGATAGCCGGTGAAGAAGCGCGCATTGAAATAGGCTGCACAGAATGCGCGATCGACGTTGATGCCGCTTCCGAAGTTCTGTCCCTCATTCTTGAGGATGTGCCCGAAGGTCTGGCTGCTGCCACCCGCGAAAACCGTGGAAAACGATGCGTTGTATACGGCCTTGACCGCGTCGCACATGCCTGAAAAGTTGTTGTTCAAGGCAGTGGAGCAACTTCCATTGGCCTTGACTGAATTCTTCCAGAAGCCGGGCGATCTCCCCAGCGCACAAGTGAAGGTATCCGGCCTGCCAGGGCTTCCACTATTGAGCTTTCCAGACATCCAGTTTGAATATTTCTGGCAGCTGATGGACGCAAGTGCGCTTCCCGACGCGAGGGAACTCATGATGATGCCTGCCCCTGCCGCGCGTTTTAGTGCCGAACGACGGCTCAAGCTGCCGGGTTGCTCAGGTGAGTCTTCAGAGTGCAGATCAGGTTCGTTATTCATGGCGTGCTCCGGAATTTTTCTGCTGCGCGTGTCGCATTTTAACAGGCGGTGCTACGCGCTGTTTGCGGCAAAATGCACGTTTCCACGATTGGAAGCAAATTTGATGCCTTGATGCTATGCGGTTTTGATTGGAAATGCGCCAGCGCGCATTGGTTTGGCGCCATGCCTGTCATCGTTCGCGTACAACGCCATGTATTCCTTGAGCTTTCCTCCCATGAATTGCAGCGCCGGGTTTGAGCGGGAGAAGCGTACATCCATTGCACCCCGCGTCGGGCCGAGCGTGGAGGATGTATCTCTTAGGCGATAGTGTAAAAAACACCGACAGATTCGAACTGATGGAAGACGCTGCTGGCCAGCCGCATCCACGGATTCAAAGGTTCGCAATCCGCGCACTCATCAGCGACAGCCGTGTAGACAGCACTTCCAGAAACGCCTTGTAGAAATGCATGCGGCAGGTGTCGGATGCGCGTTGCAGTGCCCGTGCGCGCATGGTGATGACTTCGACCTCGGTGGCGGCTTCGATTGAGGCCGAGCGGATGCCGCCGCCGGCCGAGAACAGTGCCATCTCGCCGAAGCACTCGCCGGCGCTGAGTACATTCAGCAATTTGCCCCGTTTCTTGACTCGTGCCTCGCCTTCGGCAAGAAAGCAGAAGTGATCGCCCGCTTCACCTTCCTTCATGATCATGGTGCCGGGTTGCAGGTGGCTCCATTGCGTCAGTGTGATGATCTCCCACAACTCCGCATCGGCGAACTCGCGAAAGAAGGCAATGCTGCGCAAGGTCTGGAATTTTTCGGCTTCGGGAAGCGTCTTCCGGTCCAGCGCGATGCTGCGGTTGCGAAACGCCAGTGCCAGATCGTGCGAGAACTCGGCCCAGGTCTGGTAGCGGCGGTCGAGTTCCTTTTCCATCGCGCGACGCACGATGGCGTCGAGTGCCTCGGGGATCTCGGGCCGCAGTTCGATCGGCGGTTGTGGGGTGTCGTTGGCGATGCGGTAGATCAGGCTGTAGTTGTTGTCGGCCTCGAAAGGCAGGCGCCCGGTCAGCATCTGGTACATCACCACGCCGAGCGAATAGATGTCGGTGCGATGATCCAGCGGCATTTCGCGCACCTGCTGCGGCGACATGTAGGCTGGAGAGCCGATGCCCGCGATCTGGGTGGTCTCGCTTGCCTTTTGCAGGGCCGCGCCGAAGTCCGAGATGCGGATGTCGCTGCCGTCGGGCTTGCACAGCAGGATGTTGGCGGGCTTGATGTCGCGGTGGGTGACGCCCTGGTGGAAGGCGTAATCGAGCGCCCGGCTGCACTTGAAGATGATCTCGATCAGGCGCTCGAATGGCGGCAGGCTGTCGGGACGCACCAGCGCTTCGAGCGTTCCGCCCGGCACGAACTCCATCACCACATAGGCGTCGTTGTCGTCGATGACTGCATCGTAGATCTGGGCGATGTGCGGGTGGGTGAGTTTGCCGGCGAGGGCCGCCTCGTTGAGCATGAGCTGACGATAGAGGCGGCCGCGGTCGCGGTCGCTGACGAGCTCCGGATACAGCTGCTTGAGCGCGACTTCACGCTGGTGGAAGGCGTCCCATGCCAGATAGACGGCACTGGTCGCCCCTTCGCCAAGAAGGCTGCGAATCTCGTACTTTCCGATCCGCTCCACCAGCATGGTCCCTCAGCCCAGCTGCTTGCGCGCGCGAGAAATGGCTGCCCGCACCTGATCGGGTGCGGTGCCACCCACGTGATTGCGGGATGCCAGTGAGCCTTCGATGGTAAGTACCGCGAAGATTTCCGGGCCTGCGCGCTCGGCCGCACCGGGCACTTCGGCCATGGCTGCGCGCAACTCGTCCAGGGTGAACTGGGGCAGGTCGCAGCCGCGTTGCTCGGCAGCGCGTACCGCCAGCGCAACGGCTTCATGCGCGTCGCGGAAGGGCAGGCCCTGCTTGACGAGATAGTCGGCGAGGTCGGTCGCGGTGGCGAAGCCCTGCGACAGTGCACCGCGCATGTTGTCTGCCTTCACCTTGATGCCGGTGATCATGTCGGCGTAGATGCGCAGCGTGTCGATGACGGTGTCGGCGGTGTCGTACAGCGGCTCCTTGTCTTCCTGATTGTCCTTGTTGTAGGCCAGCGGCTGGCCCTTCATCAGGGTCAGCAGCGCAATCAGGTTGCCGTTGGTGCGGCCGGTCTTGCCGCGCACGAGTTCGGGAACGTCGGGGTTCTTCTTCTGCGGCATGATGCTCGAGCCGGTGCAGAAGCGGTCGGCGAGGTCGATGAAGCCGACGCGCGGGCTCATCCACAGAATGAGTTCTTCGGACAGGCGCGACAGATGCGTCATCAGTAGTGCGGCTGCGGCACAGAACTCGATGGCAAAGTCGCGATCGCTGACGGCGTCGAGCGAGTTGTAGCAGACCTCGTCGAAGCCGAGTTCGGCGGCCACGAATTCGCGGTCGATCGGGTAGCTGGTGCCGGCGAGCGCGGCCGAGCCCAGCGGCAGGCGGTTGACGCGCTTGCGGCAGTCGGCGAAGCGCTCGGCGTCGCGCCGGCTCATCTCGTAATAGGCCATCAGGTGATGACCGAAGGTAACCGGCTGCGCCACCTGCAGGTGAGTGAAGCCGGGCATCGGCGTGTCCGCGTGCTGTTCGGCAATGTCGAGCAGGTTGCGCTGGAAGTCGCCGATCAGCTCAAGTGTCTGGTCGATTGCATCGCGCAACCACAGGCGGATGTCGGTTGCGACCTGGTCGTTGCGGCTGCGGCCGGTGTGCAGGCGCTTGCCAGCGTCGCCGACGAGCGCGGTGAGGCGCTTCTCGATGTTCAGGTGGACGTCTTCGTCGTCAAGGCTCCAGACGAACTCGCCGCGCTCGATTTCGCCCACAATCTGGGCCATGCCGCGCTCGATGTCCGCAAAATCGCTGGCGCCGATAATGCCTTGCCGGGCGAGCATCTTTGCGTGGGCGAGCGAGCCGCGGATGTCCTGCGCGGCCATGCGCTGGTCGAAAGTAACCGATGCGGTGTAGCGCTTGACCAGGTCCGATACCGGTTCGGAAAAGCGACCCGACCAGGCTTTGGCGGGCTGAGATGAGGTGGCGTCTGTCATGATGTCTGATACTTTGAGAGTGCGGGCTGAGGTGCGGTCGGCGTCGTTCGCGGTGGGCGATCGTTTTCGCCGGCCTGTGCTAGACCGACAGTATAGAGGAAGGGAGCACTCTGTTTCGTCCCCAGGGTGGGGCGCTAAGGGCGTAACGACGCCTGCAGGCGCGATAACTGCCTCCGGCTGACGGGAACGGGTTCGCCTACTTCGTCCATCTCAAGCCAGTGGTGTCCGACCGCATCGCGCTCGATCGAGCGCACGGCTGCACGGGAGATCAGCCAGGCACGGTGAGCGCGCAGGAAACCTGCGGGCTCGAAGCGGGCTTCGAGTTCCTTCAGGCTGTCATCGACGAAGAACCGGCCCTGACGGGTGAACGCGGTCACGCCCTTGTCTTCAGCCCGGAAGGCCAGGATTTCGTCCGCAGGGACCAGGCGCGAGCGTCGTCCGGCAAGAACCGAAAGCATGGGCAAAGGTGCGTCCTGGTTTGTGGTCTGGGTGGCGCGCGTAGGGCGTTGCACCGTATGCAGCGCATCGATCAATTGCGCTGCGCTGACGGGCTTGAGCAGGTATCCCGCGGCCCGTGCCGAAAACGCATCGAGGGCGAATTCGCGGTGCGCGGTCAGGAAGATCACTGCCGGCGGGTTGGCGAGTTCCGCCAGCCAGTGCCCCAGCGAGATGCCATCTTCGCCCTGCATTTCGATGTCGAGGATGACCACATGAGGCACGTGCTTGCGGATGTGCTCGCGCAGGCTCTCCGCGCCATCGGCCTCGCCGGTGATTCGGATGTCGGTTTGATCCGCCAGTAGCCGCCGCAGTCGTGCGCGCGCCAGTCGTTCGTCGTCGACGATCAGGACTTCGAGTGCCTTCATGATTTCCGTTCCGCGATGGGCAGGCTGAGGCGGGCAAAGAAGCGCCCATCCTGGCTCCCGGTCTGCAGCGATGCACGCGCGCCATATAACGCATCGATCCGCGTCCGGGTGCTGTTGAGCCCGATTCCGTTCCCCTCCGCGGGGTGAGTGCCTGGCCCAGCAGATGCAATGTCGTTGCCGATGGCGATGACGAGGGTGTCAGCGTCGGTCTCAATGGAAATACTGATGTCGCCGCCCTCAGCGCGCTGGCACACGCCGTGGCGGACAGCATTCTCGACCAGGGTCTGCAGGCAGAGTGCGGGTACTTCGATCTCGGGAAGATGCTCAGGTAGCGTCCAGGTCACGCGCAGGCGCTCCTCCAGGCGCATGGACTCGAGTGCGAGGTAATCGCGAACCACCTCGAGCTCTCGAGCGATGGGTACCGAGGCACCGGTTTCGAGGCTGGCTCGCAGCATCCGCGCGAGGGCTTCGATCATTTCCTCCGCGCGCGATGCATCGGTTGCAACGAGTTCGGTGATGCCGTTGAGGCTGTTGAACAGGAAGTGAGGGCGCATTCGCGCGCTCCATGCTTCCAGTTCGGCGGCGGACGACCGCGTTCGCCAGTGGCGAAGACGGGATGCCTGCCAGCTCACCAGCCCGAGCGAAAGCGTGAGAATTCCCCCGATCATTCCGACATCCTGCAGGAAGGCCCACTGGCTTTCCTCCACGATGTCCAGCGGCCGCATCAGAGCATGGGTGATACTGCCGACCACCAGCGACCATACAAACAGCACGGCCAGGGCGGCGGCCGCCTTGAAGCGGGCTTTGAGCTGTAAAGGGCGCAAAAACGCACATACAAGGAAGTACCAGGGGAGTACGATCCACAGGCCAAAAAAACCAAAGAGACCAAAGCGTTCCCAGCGATTGCCCGGCGCGCCCGGCGCGACGGCGAGCAGTGCGGTGACGGCCATGCCCAAGGCAATGCAGACGAGCAGTCCCTCCACCCGACAACCGGCCTGCCAGGCGCCTGCATCCCGCTTATCCTGAAAAAACGACCGTCCGTCCATCAGTGCTTGTCTCCGCCGTTCGGCATGCGCTAACGTAAATTCACGCGTAATGGTAAGTCCAAGTGCAATGCCAGAAAATTCAAACTTGATGTCAGGGCAGTATCTTCTTCGCCGGCACCGCCGCGCGAAGGGATTTTCGCTGATCGAACTGATGGTCACGCTCGCTGTCCTCGCGATCCTCATCGGTGTCGGTGTGCCAAGCTTTCAGGGCATGATCGCCAACAGCCGCATCGCGGCTGCGTCCAGCGACGTCGTATCGGGCATGTATGCCGCCAAGAACGAAGCCATCAAGCGGAATGCGTCCATTCGCTTCTGTATCAATCCCACAACGGGCGCATGGCGGGTGGCGGACCTCGCCGGAACGGACCTCAGGGTCGGCGAGCTTCACACCGCCATTGGTATCAACACGACTGGACTCGATACTTCTTCCGTTGCGAACAATGCATGTGTGCGTTTCAAGGCAGACGGTTTGTCGTATGGCGTAACGAATCTGATCACTGCGGGCACGGTCACGCTTAGCCAGGCGGGGACTGCCAACAAGGTCGTCAATGTTCGAGTGGGGGTGATTCATGCCGGCTGACAGGCGCAACCGCCAGATATTCAAGAATGCTCAGGGGGGATTCACCCTGATCGAGGTGCTCGTTTCCGTTCTCGTGTTGTCGATCGGCCTGCTCGGCATGGCGGCGCTGCAGATCAACGCGATGAAGAACAACCAGAGCAGCTTCCAGCGTACCCAGGCAATCATGCTCAGCTACTTCATGCTCGATTCGATGAGGACCAATCGCACGGATGCGCTCAACGGCAACTACAACATGGTGAAGACCTGCGCAGTGCCAGCCGTCGGCGGATCCCTGGTGTCCAACGATCGTCACTTCTGGGTACAGGCGCTCAAGGACAACATCGCGAACGACAATGGTACCTGTGGTGAGATCGCCTGTGCCGGCACCACCTGCACCGTGCGCATCTACTGGGACGACGGTCGCGGCACAGGGGGCTCTTCGACGCAAATGTTCCAAACCTCAACGCGGCTGTGATGACGATGTCGAGAAATCTACCCAACTCCCAGGCCGGTCTGACGCTGGTCGAGCTGATGATTGCAATGACGCTCGGCCTGTTCTTGCTGCTTGGCCTGACCAATGTGTTCCTGGCGCAGCGGCAGTCGTTCAGAGTCAATGAGAACCTCTCCCAGATGCAGAACAACACCCGGGTGGCGTTCGAACTGATGGCGCGGGAGATTCGCGAGGCCGGTGGGAATCCCTGCGGTACGACGCAGGTGGCCAATGTCGTGAACGGCGCCAGCACGTCCTCCTGGCTTGACTGGGATACCGGCGGAATTCTGGGTTACGAAAGCAACGTTGCGCTTCCCGGCAAGGCGTTCGGTACGACAACCGGAGCAAGGGTTGCGGGGACCGATGCCGTTACGATCCGTACCGCGTCGATGAACAACAACATTGTCATTACCGAACACAACCCGGTTTCGGCACAGTTCAAGGTCAATACGACAGCCCATGGCATCGTCGATGGTGACATTCTGATGGTGTGCGACTACAAGCAGGCCGCCATTTTTCAGGTGATAAGCGCCTCTGCAACGAACAAAACCATCGTGCATAACACGGGGGCCGGAACGCCGGGAAACTGCAGCGAGGGGCTGGGGTTCCCGACCGATTGCAGTTCCGTGGCAGGAAATCCGTACGATTTTTCCAATAATGGCTTTCTGACAAAGTTCAGGTCGACCGCCTGGTATGTTGGCAACAATGCCCAGGGGGGGCGTTCGCTGTTCCGCATCGTCAATGGCGCAACGGGGGCGCCTGAGGAGATCGCGCAGGGTGTCACGGACATGCAGTTGCAGTATCTGACAAGGACGGGCACGAATCCGGCCGGTTCCTATGTCGATGCATCTGCCGTGACATCGTGGGACAACCCCCCTGCGGCGACTCAGGTTGTTGCGGTGAGAGTCGTTCTCGATCTCGAGTCCCGTGATGCGGTTGGTACCGATGCGGCCACGCTCAAGCGGCAAATGATGCATGTGGTCAGCCTTAGACATCGGGAGATCGTGGAATGAAAACGGCAATGACGCCGAGGGTTCAGCGCGGAGCCGCGCTGATCGTTTCCCTCATCCTGCTGATTGTGCTGACCTTGCTCGGCTTGTCCAGTATTCGGACGGTTGCTCAGGAAGAGCGCATGACGGCCAATACATACGACCGCAGTCTCGGTTTCCAGGGGGCGGAGTCGGCCTTGCGCGTCGGAGAGGCGGTTGCCCAGGTGCAGGCGGATGCTGCGCCAGCCAACCCGGGCTTTGACAGCGCCGGTGTGTACTCGGACAGCGACAGCTCCTGTGGCGTGTCCCCGTGTCAGGGGGGGCTGTGCTCGCAGCCGGACAAGGATTGTGGTGTCCGCTGGCTAGACAGTGCGTTCGCGGGCTGGGTCAATGCAGGCGGGCTCAGTCTGGGCGCTCTTGCCGAAACGCCACAGTATTTCGTTGAATATCTTGGTGGCAACTTCCCCTGCAATATCGATGATCCGACCAGTGGTGCGCAGAACTGCAAGCGTTACCGCGTGACTGCTCGCAGCAGCAGTAGCAGCGATCGCGCAAACGTCATCCTGCAGTCGATCTATGCGGCCGAATGAGAGGTGCACAATGAAAACCAATGCTGACAACCGTTCGACCCCGGCGCTGCGCATGCGCAGCGTCCTGGCTGCCGCAATGCTGGCTGGCGGTCTTGGCGTCTCGCTGACTGGTGCTGCGGCGCCAACGATTCCGGAGACGCCGCTGGTCGCGACCCAATCGGCGGTGCCATTGAGCATGATGGTCGTCGGCCGGGACCACACGCTGTTCTACGAAGCCTATAACGACGCCAGCGACATTGACAGTGACGGCACGCTGGATACCCGGTTCAAGCCAGCCATCACGTATTACGGCTTGTTTGACTCGACGCTGTGCTACTCGCACTCGGGCCGCGCCACCAACTCCGACCTCTTTACCCCCGCAGCGACGGCCGGCACTTTGGGGAAATGCGCCGGAGGGAAGTGGTCGGGCAACTGGCTGAACTATGCCACGACCAGCCGCATCGATGCCTTGCGCAAGGTTTTCTACGGCGGCTATCGCGACGTCGATACCACTGCACAAACCGTGCTGCGTCGGGCCTATGTGCCGCAGGATGCGCACTCGTGGGCAAAGGAATATACAAGCTCAAGTGTTGACGGCTACGATATCAGCGACTACACGCCACTCTCCAAACCGAGCAGCGGCAAGCGTCATTTCTTTGGCAACCTGACCGCGACGGCGGGCGTGAATTGCGCGACGCTTTCCAATTGCAGTGACAAGCCGCCCTTGCTCCGAGTCGTGCAGGACAGTACTCGCAGGGTCTGGGAGTGGGCGTCTACCGAGCGTCCGGTGTTGAGAGACAACGATCACGGTGGCGCCTCGCGCACCGACTATACGGTGCGGGTCGAGGTCTGTACTTCGACCTATAACAGTGGGTGCAAGTCCTATCCGAATGGGAGTCTGAAGCCGATCGGCCTGCTGCATGAGTATGGCGAGAACGAGGCCATGCTCTTCGGCCTGATTTCCGGCAGCTACAACAAGAGCATGTCGGGCGGGGTGCTGCGCAAGGTGGTGTCGTCATTCAAGAACGAGGTCGATACCTCCACCGGCCAATTCACGACATCGGCAACAATCGTCAATGCGCTCAACAGTCTGCGCATTCGGGATTTCAACAACAGTCGTACCGACAATGCCTACCGTGGTGGCTGGGTGACGACCCGGGCGATGAAGGAGGGCGAGTTCGTCGACTGGGGTAATCCGACCGGTGAGATGATGTATGAAGCCTTGCGGTATTTTGCCGGGAAGAAATCGGCCACCTCGGATTTCTCGACTTCCGGCAGTTATGACGCTGATATTGGTCTGTCTGCTGCCACTTGGGATGACCCCTACCAGAGCAGCAGTGCTGCAGCTGCGCAGTGGTGTGCGCGTCCGAACATGCTCGTGGTTTCGGGTATCAACCCCTCTTTTGACTCCGATCAGTTGCCGGGGACCAGTTTTGGTTCGTTCTCGGGTGACATGAGCGGAATGAACGTGTCGGATATCGCCAATTCGATTACTTCGGGCGAGTCGGGAATTGCCGGTAGCCGCTACATCGGCCAGGTCGGCACGAACTACGATGGGGCGCCGACTGCCAAGACCGTCACGACGCTGGGCAACATCCGTGGCCTGGCGCCCGAGGAGCCGACCAAGCAGGGCAGCTTCTATTCTGCCTCGGTTGCCCATTTCGGCAAGGTCAACAGTGTGCGCAGTGACCTCAAGGGTACCCAGACCGTTGATACCTACGCCGTGGTGCTGAGTTCGCCCTTGCCGCGCATCGAGGCGAAGACCTCGTCCGGCAGCACGATCACTGTGGTCCCCTTCGCAAAGTCGGTCGGTGGTTCAAGCATCTCCAACAGCAAGGGCAGCTTTCAGCCGACGAACCAGATTGTCGACTTTTACGTCGATACCATTGCGAACTCGTCGGGGGCATCGGGTGCCGATTACGACGCGTCCATCAATAGTGGCCGCTATTACGCAAAGTTCCGCATCAACTTCGAAGACGTCGAGCAGGGCGCAGACCATGACATGGATGCGATTGTCGTCTACGAGATTTCGGCGGAGGCCAACGGTGAGTTGAGGGTCAAGCTGACTCCCGAGTATCAGGCCGGCGGCATACAGCACAGCATGGGCTATGTCATTTCAGGCACAAGCAAGGACGGTGTTTACCTTGTCGTCCAGGATGAAAACACTAACCGCTATTACCACCTGAACGTACCGCCGGGGATGGACCCGGGCGACTGTGATGTTACCAATCCGCCTGCCGCTTGCAACAAGCTTCCCTACACCGGCAACGGCACCAGCGACCGCACTTTCACGCCGGGGTCTTCAAGCGCGAGTCTGCTGAAGGATCCGCTGTGGTACGCGGCGAAGTGGGGCGGTTTTGTCGACAGTAACAACAACAAGAAGCCTGACCTGACGCAGGAGTGGGATGCAGACGGCAACGGCGTTCCCGATACCTATTTCCTGGTGCAGAACCCGCTCAAGCTCAAGGAGTCACTGAAGAAGAGCTTTGACACCATCGTCGACCGCAGTGCAAGTGCAGGCAACATCACCTCGAACGGTCAGCAGCTGCAGACCGACAGCAAGGTGTTCCAGACCCAGTTCAACAGCAAGACCTGGGAAGGTGAGTTGTTTGCCTACTCCATTACATCGTCGGGGGTGAGTACGACGGCGGCGTGGAAAGGGTCGAGTGGCATTCCGGCGGCAGGGTCGAGAAAGCTGGTCTCCTGGGATACCGGCGCTGCGACGGGTATCGAGTTCGAATGGGGAAAACTGTCCAGTTCGCAGAAGACCGCACTTGGTTCGGAGGATGTGCTTAATTTCCTCAGGGGAGATCAGTCCAAGGAGGTTCAGAACGCCGGCATCTATCGCACGCGCAGCAAGTTGCTGGGGGACATCGTTCATTCGTCGCCATATTACGTCAAGGACAGCGACACGGTGTTTGTCGGTGGCAACGACGGCATGTTGCACGCGTTTTCGGCCACCACCGGTACCGAGTTGTTCGGCTATGTCCCCGGACTCACCTTCAGCAAACTCTCAACGCTGGCCGCGACCACCTATAGCCACACGTTCTTTGCCGACGGTGATATTGCCGTATCGACGCTGACGCAGACCCCCGGAAAGAACATCCTGGTGGCGTCTGCAGGTCGTGGTGCGAAGGGCCTGTTCGGACTTAATGTGACCACGCCGGCTTCATTCTCGAAATCGAATGCATTGTGGGAGTACAACGGGGCTTCCGACAACGACTTGGGCTACGTGCTAGGTCGCCCCCAGATTGGAACTCTCGAGAGCGGTGACACCGTCGCGGTGGTGGGAAACGGGCATAACAGCGTCAATGGTTACGCGATGCTGTATATCTTCAACCTTGAAACAGGCGCCTTGCTGAAGAAGATCGACACCAAGGTGGGCAGCGACAACGGAATGTCGACGCCAACCCTGCTCGACTCCGACGGCAACGGCAAGATCGACAAGATCTACGCGGGCGACCTGAAAGGCAACGTCTGGCGTTTTGATGTGAGCGGGAATAGTTCGGGGACCTGGAAGTCCTACTTCCTCTCCGGAAGTACGCCGCAGCCGCTGTTTACTGCGAAGGATTCGAGCGCGGTGGTGCAACCGATCAATGCGCAATTGACTGTTTCGGTCAATTCAGTGAAGAGCGACGCGAACTACGGCAAGACCTTCGTGCTCTTCGGAACCGGCAGCTATGTGTATGGCAGCGATCCCAACGACAAGCAGGTGCAGTCCTGGTACGGCGTAATCGACGAGGACACAAAGGTGGCGTCGCGATCGGACCTTGTGCAGCGCACGATCCAGACCACCGGTTCAGTTAGTGGTTATGGCGTACGTGTGTTTTCGGAAGCCAGCAGCAATGACATGAGCGGCAAGAAGGGCTGGTACATTGATCTGAAGGATCCGACCGCAAGGGGCGAGCGCATCGTGACACGCTCGATCGTCTACGGATTCCTTGAGCCAGTGCTGCTGGCCAGCAGCATCATCCCTGACCCGGATCCGTGTGAGGCGGGGGGGAGCGGCTATGTGAATGCAATCAACCCCTACACCGGTGCTCGGCTTGAGTACTCTCCCTTCGATCTCGATGACGACGGCAAGTTTGATGGCAACGACAAGCTGTCTGGCGCCGTGGTTGGTTCCTTCGATCCGAAGATCGGTATGCCGGGAGAGGCGACGATCGTTGGCGATCAACTCATCGTTTCTGGTTCGAGTGGTGGTATTGCCGATATGCGGATCAACCTTGGGCTGAAGCGGACCGGGCGTATCTCCTGGCGCGAAATTGTGAGGGACTGAGTAATGAAGGGCCAGAAAGGTTTTACCCTGGTTGAAGTGATGATCGTGGTTGCGATCGTCGGCATTCTTGCAGCAGTGGCCTACCCGAGTTACCAGCAGCATGTGCTGAAGACCCGGCGGGCTGCAGCAGCAGGATGTCTGCTTGGGCATGCACAGTTCATGGAGCGTTACTACACAACGAACATGACCTACGTTGGAGCGGTGCTTCCTGCCGTATCCTGCACGTCGGAATTGAGTGGCTTCTATAACTTTGGGTTCAATGCGGGAACGCCGGTGTCGGCAACAACCTATTTGATCGAGGCGACGCCACAAGGCACGCAGACCTCAGACACACGATGTGGGACGCTTGGTATCAATCAAGTGGGAACCAAAACCGAATCGGGGACGGGGACTCCTTCAGACTGCTGGTGAAATGCGGGGAGCAGATCCCTGTGCCTGAAACGAAATGCCCGCTGACATGAATAGTGTCAGCGGGCATTTCTATTGGCTTGCCGGCGGCTATTGGGCGCTCCTCATCGACGGGGCGTTTGCGGTCCCCGAGTTACCCTGCCGATGAAGTGTGGTGCGCCGCGGCCTTGGCAGCATTGGGCATCATGACTACCCGCTGTTGCGCAAGCCCGCGGCGACGCCGTTGATGGAGATGTGAATGCCAAGGCGGATGCGCTCGTCTCCCGACTGCTCGCGGTGGCGTCTGAGCAGTTCGACCTGCACGTGGTTGAGCGGGTCGAGGTAAGGGAAGCGATTGCGGATCGAGCGCTTCAGCAGCGGGTTGGCCGCAAGCAGTTCGTCCTGGCCGGTGATCGCCAGCAGGACCTCGACCGTGTCCTTCCATTCGGCGCGGATGCGGTCGAAGATGCTTGAGCGCAGGTCGGCGTCCTTTACAAGTGCCGCATAGCGCGAGGCGATCGCGAGGTCGGTCTTTGCCAGCACCATGTCCATGTTCGACAGCAGGCTGGCGAAGAAGGACCAGTCGCGGTACATCGTCTGCAGTCTGGCGAGGCCGTCGTCGGGATTGGCGTTCAGCCAGGCCTTGACCGCCGAGCCGAAGCCGAACCAGCCCGGCAGCATCAGCCGGCACTGCGACCACGAGAAGACCCAGGGAATTGCACGCAGGTCTTCGATATGCGTGCCCTTCTTGCGCGACGCCGGACGTGAGCCGATGTTGAGGCCGGCGATCTCCGAGATGACCGTCGATTCCCAGAAGTACTGCTCGAAGCCCGGTGTTTCGTAAACCAGGCCGCGATAGGCCTTGAACGCAGTGTCCGACAAGGCCTGCATTGCCTCGAGGAAGGCGGCCGGGGTGGTGTCGGCGCCCGCCGGGCGCAAGCTGCTTTCGACGGTGGCGGCAACCAGGACTTCAAGGTTGCGCCGTCCTACCTCCGGGTGGCCGTACTTGGCGGCGATGACTTCGCCCTGTTCAGTGAGTCGGATCTGTCCCTGCACCGCGCCTTCGGGCTGGGCCAGGATGGCCTGGTAGCTCGGGCCGCCACCGCGGCCAACCGAGCCGCCGCGGCCGTGGAACAGGCACAGGCGGACTCCGTGGCGCGCGAAGGTTTCGACCAGTTCGCCTTCGGCCTTGTATAGCGCCCAGCCCGAGGTCAGGAAGCCGCCATCCTTGTTGCTGTCGGAATAGCCCAGCATCACTTCCTGAGTGTCCTGGCGCGCGTCGCTCAGCAGTTCGCGGTAGCTCGGGATCGAGAACATGCGATCCATGATGATGGAGGCGTTCTCCAGGTCGTCGATGGTCTCGAACAGCGGCACGAGGTTGACGTCCAGCGCGTTCTCCAGCGGTCGCAGCAGGCCAGCTTCCTTGAGCAGGACCGCGAGCTCGAGAAGATCGGACACGCTGTCGGTCTTGGAGATGATGCAGTTGCGGATCGCGGCCTTGCCGTAGCGCAGGTGCGCAGCACGTGCTGCGCGGAAAATGGCGAGTTCCGATTCCGAGTCGTCCGAGTACTGAACGTGCGGCGACGCGAGCGGGCGGGCGGTAGCGAGTTCTTCGAGGAGCAGCGCGCAGCGGCCTTCCTCGTCCTGCTCCAGGTAGGCCGTGCCCGGACGGGCGACTTCGAGCAGCTCTGCGATGACTCTTTCGTGGACGTCGGAGTTCTGCCGCAGATCGATCGGTGCCAGGTGGAAGCCGAAGACCCGCAGTGCCCGGCGCAGGTGGCGCAGACGGCCGCGCGCAAGCGCAGCGCTGCCGTTCGCCTGCAGCGAGCGGTGGAGGATGTCGAGATCATCCGAAAAGGCTTCGACGTTCAGGTAGGGCTCGGCATCGGCCACAGCATGGCGTATCGGGTCGCTACCGAGGAGCGCACGGTGTGTTGCCGAGAGGCGGGCGTAGATGCCGGAAATGGCACGCCGGTAAGGTTCGTCGCTGCGGTGTGGAGAGCTGTCGTGCGAGCGTTCTGCGAGGGTCAGCAGCGCGTCCGACGCGCTGACGAGGCCATGTGCCAGCGACAGCTGCGAGCCCAGCGTGTGCAATTCGTCTAGGTAGTATCCCAGCGCAGCGGCGGCCTGCATCTTCAGGGCCTGTTCGAGCACTTCGGCGGTGACGAAGGGGTTGCCGTCGCGGTCGCCGCCGATCCAGCTCCCCACCTGCAGGAAAGGGGGCAGCTCGAGTGCGCCCAAGGCAGGGTCTGCCTTGCTCAGACGGTCTTCCAGGCTGGCGTAGAGCCTGGGAAGCTCGCGCAGGAAGGTGCTTTCGAAGTAGGACACGCCGTTGCTGACCTCGTCGATCACCGACAGTCGGGTTGGACGCAGCATGCGGGTCTGCCACAGCGTGAGTACCGCGCGGCGCAGGGCTTCGAGGTTGTTTTCGGCTTCTTCCGGTGTCAGCTGCATGCGGTCGCGCTCGTCGAGCAGCCTGGCGACCACGGTCTGGCAGTTGAGGATGCTCTTGCGCTGGACTTCGGTGGGGTGTGCCGTCAGCACCGGCGAGATCAGCGCGGTGTCGAAGAAGGCTGCGAGCTCCGCAGGGCTGGCAATGTCCTGATCGATGGCGTGGCCGATCGCGTGCGCCAGGCTGCCTTCGCGGGGGGCTGAGCCGGCCAGCAGATGCGCGCGGGAGCGGCGGATATGGTGCTGATCCTCGGCGATGTTGGCAAGGTGCGAGAAATAGCTGAATGCACGCACGACCTGGATGGTCTGCTCGCGTGACAGGGCGTCCAGAATGCCCTCGAGTTCGCGGCGTGCAGCGAGGTCGTCGTCGCGCCTGAAACGCACTGAGGTCTGGCGGATGCGCTCGATGAGATCGAAGCTCGATTCGCCCTGCTGGTCACGAACCGTGTCACCGAGCAGGCGGCCTAGCAGCCGGATGTCTTCGCGCAGGGGCGCGTCCTTGTCTTGAGTCATGGGCGGTCTGAAGAGGGTCGGGTTGAAGGGAGTTTCAGCGTGTTCTCGAGTTCAGCGTAGTGCGCGCAGCATCAACCGCGTTGCTGAGGTATTGCCCGTAAAAGTCGGGCAGCCTCATGCCGACAATGGCCTCGCCGATTCTGGCGCCATCCGGCCCATAGACCACGACGGTCGGGGTCAGGCGCACCTTTCTGACGCGTGCAAACTCGCGATGCGTCGTGCGGGTGCCCTCGAAGTCGACAAGCGCGGCATCGGAGTCGATATCAACCTGCCGGTAAAGTGCGTGATCCCGGGTTTCGGCAGCCGACGACATTGGCACCAGATAGCGACGGGCTTCTTCACACCAGGTGCAACCGGCCTGACTGTAGAGCACCACCATCGGCAGCGCCTCGGCGCGCATCCGTCCTGCATCCTGTGCCAGGTTCTCCGCTGCTGGCAGTCCCTGCGCTGCACTCAGGGTCATTGGTACGCATGCTAGAATTGCGAGCAGCCTGCGCGCCATTGGTGCGAACCCTGATGCTGCGTTGCCGCAAAAATGTGCCTTCAGCAGCATGACAATCGTTCTCCCAGCATGAGTCCTCCTAACGTGAGCCTTTCCGCCCCTGCATCTTCTTCGATCTCCGCCCCCGAACGCATCGTCATTGCGACCCGTGAGAGCCGCCTTGCCCTCTGGCAGGCGGAGCATGTGAAGGCGCGACTCGAGGCATTGTATCCCGCCTGTCGGGTCGAGCTTCTAGGCATGACCACGCGCGGTGACCAGATCCTCGATCGTCCGCTTGCCAAGGTTGGTGGCAAGGGTCTGTTTGTCAAGGAACTCGAGACGGCGCTGCTCGACGGGACGGCCGATATTGCCGTGCATTCGATGAAAGACGTGCCCATGACGCTTGGCGATGAGTTCACGCTGGGCTGCATTTCGGCGCGCGAGATTCCACTCGACGCCTTCGTCTCGAACCGTTATGAATCGCTGGCCGACATGCCGCCGGGCACGGTGGTGGGGACCTCGTCGCTGCGTCGCGAGTCGCAGTTGCATGCACAGTACCCGTTTCTAGCCGTCACCAGCCTGCGCGGCAATCTCGACACACGCCTGCGCAAGCTCGATGAGGGGCAGTACGATGCCATCATCCTCGCTGCCGCCGGCCTGAAGCGTCTTGGCCTCGGCGAGCGCATCCGCTCCACCTTGCCCGCCGAGATTTCGTTGCCGTCTGCAGGTCAGGGCGCGCTCGGCATCGAATGCCTGGCAACTCGCAGCGACATCGTCGAGTGCCTGCAACCGCTCAATGACGCGGACACCTCTGCCTGCGTTCGTGCGGAGCGCGCTGTCGCGCGTGCGCTTGCCGGCAGTTGCGAGGTGCCGCTCGGCGCCTATGCGGAAGTCCGCGCTGGCGCGCTGTGGTTGCGCGGTTTCGTGGCGCTGCCGGACGGCAGCCGCATCCTGCGCTCCGAGCGTGAGGGCGCCGTTGAGGAAGCCGAAAAGATTGGTCGTGAGCTGGCCGAAGATCTTCGCGCCCAGGGCGCGGAGGAGATTCTGGCCGAGCTGGGCTGAAACGGGCGAGCCGCGGTCGTGGAGGCGGTCGAGCGGATATCGGATGCGCTAAAGGGGCGCACGATCGTCGTCACCCGGCCGCAGGAACAGGCGGAAAGCCTGTGCAGGGCGATCGAGCAGCGCGGTGGCACTGCCTTGCGCTTTCCGGTGATCGGGATCGGTCCGCTTGCGGATCGCTCGGAGATCGAACGGGTTGCCGGTCGGCTGGATACCTTCGATCTGGCTTTTTTTGTCAGTCCGAACGCGGTGAGGTATGCGCTCGATGGCTTGCTGGTGGCGCGCGACTGGCCTGCATCGCTGCGAGTGGCAACAGTCGGCAAGGGGAGTGAGCGCGCGCTGGCGGCGCGTGGCTTCGGCAGGGTGATCGCGCCTGAATCCGGGTTTGATTCGGAGTCGGTCCTCGCGCTGCCGGCGTTTGCGCCCGCAGCCGTGCGCGGACGGCGGATTCTGGTCCTGCGCGGAGATGGTGGCCGTGATCTCTTGGGTGAAACCCTTGTTGCGCGAGGCGCCGAGGTCGAGTATCTAAGCTGTTACAGACGTTTTTGTCCGGACGTCGAGCCTGATCGCCTGCTCGAACCGGTGAAGCGGCGTGAGGTTGATGGGGTGCTGCTCAGTAGCAGCGAGGGGGCGCGGAATCTGGCGGATATCGTCGGGGCGGCGGGGATGGTGCTGCTTTCGGATGTGCCCGTTTTTGCATCGCATCCGCGCATAGCAGCGCAATGTCGTGAGCTCGGATTTGCCCGGGTTATCGAAGCCGGGGCAGGTGACGAGGGCGCATTGCGCACGATAATTTCCTATTTTGGTTAAACTCTCGGCATGAAAGAAGAAACGCCTGCGCTCATTCAGCCGCCTCCAGAGGCGACTCAGTCCTCCGCTCCGAAAGCCGAAGCGGCCCCTGAACATGCGCCGGAGACGTCCGGCCGGGACGAAACACCAAACACCGAGCAGCCTGCGCGCAAGAGCGGTGTGGCCGGCTGGGCCTTGCTGCTGGCCATCATTGCCATTGGCGGCGCGGGCTTTGCCGTGTGGCAGTCGTGGGAGTTCCGCGGGCAGACCTCAGGCCTGCGCCAAGAGCTCGCAAGCAGGCTGACGCAGGGTGACACTGTCGCAACCGAGGCACGTGCCATTGCGCGCCAGCAGCAGGAGCTGATCTCGAGCCTGCAGGGCAAGCTGGGTGCGCTTGAGTCCAAGGTCGAGGAGACCGAGGGCCAGGCCGCGGCGCTGGAAACCCTGTATCAGCAGTTCTCCCGCTCGCGCGAAGACGGCGTGATGGCCGAAATCGAGCAGGCGGTGTCCATTGCCGCACAGCAGCTGCAGCTGGCCGGCAACCTCGAGGCCGCACTGATTGCCCTGCAGGGCGCGGAGACCCGGCTGGCGATGCATGATCGCGGGCAGCTCGCGCCGCTGCGCAGGGCGCTTGTCAGTGACATCGAACAGCTCAAGCAGACGCCCGTGGTTGATGTGCCCGGAATGGCGCTGCGTCTGGAACGACTGCTGGAAGGCGCCGATGCATTGCCGCTGGCCTTTGTCGGTGGGCCGCAGGGCGCGGAGGGCGAGCCTGAAAAGGTGGAGCAGAGCAGCGGCATTCCGGCGCTGGACTTCGCCAAACAGCTCGCACTGGATGTCTGGCACGATCTGCGCGGCCTTGTGCGTGTCGAGCGCCTTGACCCGGCTGCCGAGCCTGTTCTGCTAGCGCCGGCACAAAGTACCTTTCTGCGCGAGAACCTCAAGATTCGCCTGCTGACCGCACGTCTGGCCTTGCTGGCCCACGATGGGCGGACGTATGCCGCCGATCTCGCACAGGCGCGAAGCTGGGTTGAGCGTTTCTTCGATGTGCGCGACGAGCGCGTGAATTTCGTGCTTGAGGAATTGCGCACGCTTGAGGCGATGCCGGTGAGCATTGAGCGCAAGGGGCTGACCAACAGCTTTGCCGCGTTGCGACTGCTGCAGTCGCGCGGCGGTGAGGCTCCGGCACGTGCCGCGCCTGCGCCTGCTGCGAAGCCTGCGGCGGTGCCTCCGGCTGCTGCTGCGGAGCCTGCGCCGTCGGCTCCGGCGACTCCGGCGACGCCGCCCGTCACGCCAGCGCCTGCGAATCCGGCTCCGGATGCCGTCCCCGCGCAACCCGCTCCGGCTGGCGACAAGCCCGCTGCGGCGCCACAGTCCTGAGGGCCGGAACATGCGAGCCCTGCTCTGGCTGATCGCCATATTCGCACTTGCCGCTGGCGCGGCCATGCTGGCCGGCGCCAATGACGGCTACGTGCTTGTCGTGTTCCCGCCCTGGCGGGCGCAGTTGTCACTCAACCTGTTGCTGGTCCTGCTCGTGCTGGGCTTCATGCTCGGCTACTTCGTGATCCGCCTGGTTCGGCGCACCCTGGCCTTGCCATCGGTCGTCGGTCAGTGGCGCGAGCGCCGTCGCCGGGAGAAAGCTGGGCAGGCCCTGCGCGATGCGCTGCGGACCCTGTTCGAGGGGCGTTTCACGCAGTCGCTCAAGTTCGCTTCGTCGGCGTTTTCCTCCGGCGAGAGTCCGGCGATGGCTGCACTGGTGGCCGCTCGTGCGGCGCACGCCCTGCATGACGATACCCGCTACCGGATCTGGCTTGGACGTGCGGCGGACCAGGGCGAGGACGCCCGGGTTGCACGCTTGATGACCGAGGCTGAGCTCGCGATCGAGCAGAGGCGCTTTGTCGAGGCGGCCGAAACGCTGGAAACGCTGAAGCTTGCGGGGCACCGGCATATTGCCGCCCTGCGGTTGTCGCTGCGTGTCGCGTCGGCGCTCAAGCGCTGGGAAGAGGCATTGAAGCTGACCCGCCAGTTGCGCAAGCACAAGGCCTTGTCGGCAGAACAGGCGCTGCCTTTGCTGCGAAGGGCGCATATTGAGCGCCTGCAGGAATGTGCGGGTGACGGTTCGGCGCTTGCCCATCTGTGGTCCGAAATTCCTGCGGACGAACTGGCCGACCGCCGCCTGGTCGAGCGCGCCGTGCCCCTGCTGGCCGCAGCGGGTCAGGGGGCGCTGGCGCGTCGCACGCTTGAGCGCCTGCTCGATGCCGAGTGGGACGACGGACTTGCCCGTCTGTATGCGGGATGCGGTGAGGGCGAGGGGGACGAGGTGGCCTGTCTCGCGAAAGCCGAGGGCTGGCTCAAGTCACACCCGCGCGATGCCGGGTTGCTGTTTGCGCTGGGTCGCCTGTGCATTGCTTCGCAACTGTGGGGCAAGGCGCAGAGTTACCTCGAAGCCTCGCTCAATCTCCAGCCGACGGTTGAAACCCATCTTGCGCTGGCGCGCCTGCTGGAACAGCTTGAGCGGCCGCAGGACGCTCAACGCCATTACCGCGCCGCGGCCGAGCGGGTTTCGGTATAAGCCTGCCTCCGTCAGGAGGCTTCAGGCATAAGCGATTTCGGGTCCGGCGCCACGAATGCGCTGGGCCCGGATCAGGGCTTCGGTAATGTTCGATGTGACATTGTCGTCGCCGAGCTGGTCGAGAAACCCGGAACGGAAAACCAGCGAACCCGGCTGCGAATTCAGTCCGCACAGAATCAGTGTCGCCCCCCGCTTTTGCAGATTCCGGTGCAGCGTCTGCAGGATGTCCAGGCCCGTGGTGTCGATGTTGATGACCTTGTCGGTATCCAGGATAACGACATCGGGATGGCCGTCCTGCATCAGCAGCAGGTTCTCGAGCTTGTTGGCGGCGCCGAAGAACAGGCTGCCGAACATGCGGTAGGCGAGAATCCGGGGCGTGCCGTCTGCCCGCCTTACCCCCGCCACGCCGTAATGCTCCTCAAGCGGAATGCGTTCGATACGGGTCAGGTCTGACATCCGGTAGATGAAGAACAGGCTGGCCATGACCATGCCCAGCTCCACTGCGAGGGTCAGGTCGAAGATCACGGTGATGAAGAAGGTGCCCAGCAGGATGGTGCGATAGGCCAGGGTGTAGCGCGCGAGCTGGTTCGGCGAAAAGGCGTGCCACTCGCCCATGTTGATCGAGACCACGACGACGATGGCCGAAAGGGTTGCGAGCGGAATGTAGCTTGCGAACGGGGCCAGCACGAGGACGATGGCCAGCAGCACCAAGGCGTGAATGATGCCTGCAACGGGCGTCCGGCCGCCGGTCCGGATGTTGGTGGCGGTGCGGGCAATCGCGCCGGTCGCGGCAAAGCCGCCGAACAGTGGGGCGACCACGTTGGCGATACCTTGCGCCATCAATTCCTGGTTGGGGTCATGACGGTCGTCAATCTGGCTGTCGGCGACACGTGCCGACAACAGGGATTCGATTGCGCCCAGCAGCGCGATGGTGAGCGCAGGTGCGATCAGTTTGCCGAGGCTGCCGAGCGAGAGTTCGGGCAGTCCGATCTCGGGCAGTTCCTGCGGGATGCCGCCAAAGCGGCTGCCAATGGTGTCGACCGGCAGACTGAAGATCGCATTCACCAGGGTGCCAATGATCAGCACGGCAAGCGGGCCCGGAAGGCGTTTCATCCATGGAACACGCACCGCCCTCTTGTTCCACAGAACCAGCACGGCAAGCGAGGCACATGCGACTGCAATGGTGGGCAGATGCAATGTGGGGAGTGCCGCGTAGAGTGCTTCGAGCTTGGCGAAGAACTCGCCTGGGAGGTTGTCGATCTTGAGGCCGAGGAAGTCCTTGATCTGCGACATGAAGATCACGACCGCAATACCGTTGGTAAAGCCGATGACCACCGACAGCGGAATGAAGCGGATCATGCTGCCGAGGCGAAAGGCGCCCATCGCCAGCAGCATGACGCCCGACATCATGGTTGCGATCAGCAGGTTCTGCACGCCATGATCGACCACGATCGCGTAGATGATCGGAATGAATGCACCCGTAGGGCCGCCGATCTGGACCCGCGATCCACCCAGCAGCGAGATCAGCAGGCCGGCGACGATGGCGGTCCAGATGCCCGCAGTCGGTGACATCCCGGACGCAATGGCAAAGGCCATTGCCAGCGGCAGGGCAAGGACGCCTACGGTAATGCCGGACGACAAGTCCTGGGTGAAGCCAACGCGTTCGTAGCCGTGCAGCGTGTCGAGCAGTTTGGGGCGAAACCTGATGTTCATGATGTCTCCGTAATGCGGTCTTGCGACATGGCACTGTTGCTGATGCTTACGGAGACAGACGCCCTCGGCCGGCGCGTTGCAGCGCGATCCAGCGTTTCGAGGGCGTCAGCGGCATGGGTTTACTTCACCCGCATGCCGGGTGCTGCGCCGCCGTCGGGCGACAGGATGTAAAGCCCGCCGGTTTTGCCTTCGGGGTCGGATGCGGCAAGCACCATGCCTTCACTCATGCCGAACTTCATCTTGCGCGGCGCGAGGTTGGCCACCATTACAGTCATTCGCCCGACGAGCGTTGCCGGGTCATAGGCCGACTTGATGCCTGCAAAGACCTGGCGCGGACGTTCCTCGCCGATATCGAGTTGCAGCCGGATCAGTTTGTCTGCACCTTCGACATGGCTGGCGTCGACGATCTTCGCAATCCTCAGGTCCACCTTGGTGAAATCATCGATCGAAATATGACCTGACGTGGCTTCGGACGCAGGCGCTGCGTGTTGCTGCTTTTCTGCATGGCGCTGTTGCGAAGACGCGGTCTTGGCATCCTTTGCCGGCGCGGCGGCTGCCGGTGCAAGCGATTCGCGATTGGCCTCGAGCAGTGCATCGATCTGCTTGCGGTCGATGCGGGTCATCAGGTGCGCGTAGGCATTGATGGTGTGACCGGCGGGGAGCGGTTCCCAGGTGCCGGTCCAGTTCATCTCGGGAACGGACAGGAAGGCTTCGACCTGTCCTGCGAGCGCGGGCAGCACCGGCTTGAGGTAGCGGGTGAGGTCGCGGAACATGGTCAGTGCAGTCGAGCACACTTCATGCAGGCGCGCTTCCTGGCCTTCCTGCTTGGCCAGCTCCCACGGTTTGTGTTCGTTGACGTACTGGTTTGCGAGGTCGGCCAGATGCATGATCTCGCGCAGGGCACGACTGTAGTCGCGCTCTTCAAAACAGTTCGCGATCGAACCCGAATTCCATGCAGCAGCGAACTCGGCGATTGCTGCAGCGTCCGGCGCAGCAAGGCGGGCATCGAAGCGCTTGGTGATGAAGCCTGCGCAGCGGCTGGCGATGTTCACGAACTTGCCCACGAGGTCGGAATTGACCTTTGCGATCATGTCGTCGAGGTTGAGGTCGACGTCTTCCATGGTGCCGTTGGACTTGCCCGCAAAGTAGTAGCGTAGCCACTCGGGGTTGAGCTTCTGCTCAACGTAGGAGCGCGCGGTGATGAAGGTGCCGCGGCTCTTGGACATCTTGGCGCCGTCTACGGTCAGGAAACCGTTGACACACAGCTGGCTCGGGGTGCGGTAGCCGGCGAACTTCAGCATGGCAGGCCAGAACAGGGCGTGGAAATAGAGAATGTCCTTGCCGATGAAGTGGACCATTTCGGTGCCGCTGGCTTCTGCCCGCGCAGCGTCGGTGAAATCCTCGACACTGATGTCGCCACGCTTCTGTGCCAGCTTGTTGAAGCTGGCCAGGTAGCCGATCGGCGCGTCGAGCCAGACATAGAAGTACTTGCCCGGTGCGCCGGGGATCTCGAAGCCGAAGTAGGGCGCATCGCGCGAAATATCCCAGTCCGAGAGCTTGTTCTCGCCCTCTTCGCCCAGCCATTCCTTCATCTTGTTGGCAGCCTCGGCCTGCAGGCGGCGCGTGCCGGCCGCGTTGCTGCCGCGTGTCCATTCGCGCAGGAAGGCCACCGCACGCTCGTCAGACAGGCGGAAGAAGTAGTGCTCGGAGGTCTTGAGTACCGGCTTTGCACCCGACACTGCCGAGTACGGGTTCTTCAGTTCGGTCGGTGCGTAAGCGGCGCCACACACCTCGCAGTTGTCGCCGTACTGGTCGGCTGCGCCACACTTCGGGCACTCGCCCTTGATGAAGCGGTCGGGCAGGAACATTTCCTTGACCGGATCGTAATACTGCTCGATGGAGCGGGTGTCGATCAGCTCGGCCGTATTGAGCTTGCCGTAGATGTCTTCGGCGTAGGCGCGGTTCTCAGGGCTGTGCGTCGAGTGGTAGTGGTCGAATGCAACGCCAAAGTCGGTGAAATCGCGCAGATGTTCGCCGTGCACGCGGTTGATCAGCGCCTCGGGGGTGATGCCTTCTTTTTCGGCGCGCAGCATGACGGGCGTGCCGTGGGTGTCATCGGCGCAGACGTAGTGCACCGTATTGCCCCGCATGCGCTGGTAGCGCACCCAGATATCGCACTGGATGTATCCGACCAGGTGGCCGAGATGGATATCGCCATTGGCGTAGGGCAGTGCGTTGGTGACGAGGATCTTGCGGGACATGATGGCTTTGCTTGAATCGAAAGGTGAGAGTTTAGCAAAGCCGGCCGCCTATCCCGTCACCGGATGAGGTCGGCCGCATAAAGAATCGACGCGTCCAGGGGCGCGTCGGAGGGCTCATTCGAGCGCGCGCAGGAAAAACTCCACTCTGCGGTTGCGCGCACGTCCGGCTTCGCGACTGTTGTCGGCGATCGATTCGGCCTCGCCCTTGCCATCGGCTGACATGCGATCGAGCGCAATGCCGCGGGTACGCAGGTATTCCATGACTGCTTCGCTGCGCCGGATCGAAAGCTGCAGGTTGTACATCTCGCTGCCAACACTATCGGTATGGCCAACGATATGGATCGCGACGTCGGGGTAGGCGTTCAGGGTGGGAATGAGCGTGTCGAGTGCGCGGGCCAGCGGTGCGCGAAGTTCGACGCTGTCCGAACTGAATCCGTCGGACACCGGAATGCGGAGATGCAGGCTGCTGTCGGTCGGTGCGCCGACTTCGGCGCCGGCAACATTGCCAAGTGCCTTGTCGAGGCCTTGCCGCAGTCCCGGCCAGTCGATGCGGGGGACTGGTCTGGCTGCCGGTGCCGTGGTGGATGTCGATGTGGTGCCGCCCGTGGTGCCCGGGGTTGCGCAGGCCGACAGCAACGTTGCTCCAAGGCAGAGTGGCAGCAGAAGGTGTTTGCGAAGGCGGGCGGAGGTGGTGTTGAGCATGATCTGTCGCGTGATTATGAAAAATGAATATTATCGGCCGAATTCGGGTAATCGGAAACCCTGATGTCGGAGAGGGTGAGTGAAAGTCCGGTGTCCGGTATGATTTCGCCCGACCCCGCCGTTTGGCGGATGCACCGATCTTGAAGGAAGCTGACATGAGTCTGACCCAGGAAGCCGTTACCGAAGCACTGAAATCCGTCATCGATCCGAATACCGGAAAGGATCTTGTTTCGACACGCTGCATTCGAAGCCTGGCTGTCAATGGCGCCGACGTGCGCTTTGAGGTCGAACTCGGTTACCCGGCGAAGAGTCAGCACGAACCGATCCGCCAGATGTTGCGTGACGCCTTGTCCGGCCTGGCCGGGATGGGGCGCGTGGATATCGAGGTGTCCAGCAAGGTGGTGGCGCATTCGGTTCAGCAGGGCGTCAAGTTGCTGCCGGGAGTGAAGAACATCATTGCCGTGGCTTCGGGCAAGGGCGGGGTGGGAAAGAGTACCACTGCCGCCAACCTGGCGCTGGCCCTTGCCGCGGAAGGCGCACGCGTCGGCATGCTCGACGCAGACATTTACGGTCCGTCACAGCCGCAGATGCTGGGGATTGGCGATCGTCGCCCGGAGTCGCTCGACGGCAAGACCATGGAACCGATCGAGGCTTACGGTCTGCAGGCGATGTCCATCGGCTTCCTGATCGACATCGACACGCCGATGGTCTGGCGCGGACCGATGGCGACGCAGGCGCTCAACCAGATGCTGAAGGAAACACACTGGAAGGATCTCGATTACCTGGTGATCGACATGCCGCCCGGCACCGGTGACATCCAGCTCACCCTGTCGCAGAGCGTGCCGGTCACCGGCGCCGTGATCGTGACCACACCGCAGGACATTGCCTTGCTTGATGCCCGCAAGGGCCTGAAGATGTTCGAAAAGGTTGGCGTGCCCATTCTGGGAGTGGTGGAGAACATGAGCATCCACATCTGTTCCAAGTGCGGCCACGAGGAGCATATCTTCGGTGCCGGCGGCGGACAGTCGATGTGCGACGACTACGGTATTCCGTTTCTCGGTGCCTTGCCGCTCGACATGCAGATCCGGCAGGAGGCCGACGAGGGGGCGCCGACGGTCGTTTCCGATCCGGACGGGCGCATCGCTGCGACGTACAAGTCAATCGCGCGTAAAGTGGCCGTCAGCATCGCCGAAAAGTCCAAGGACATGACGCACAAATTCCCCAATATCGTGATCCAGAACACCTGACACAAATTTGCGCCGCCGCTTGCTTTCGCATCGGCGGCGCTTGCCCTAAACTACGCGGATTTTTCGACGCCGGATTCTCCGGCTGGCCGCACAGGAAATTTGCCTCATGTCCATCAAGTCCGATAAGTGGATCCGCCGTATGGCCGAACAGCAAGGCATGATCGAGCCTTTCGCGCCGGATCTGGTGCGGGTCAATGACGGCGGCAAGATTGTGTCCTACGGCACCTCAAGCTACGGCTACGATGTCCGCTGTGCCAACGAGTTCAAGATCTTCACCAACATCAATTCGACGATCGTCGATCCCAAGGATTTCGACGAGCGCAACTTCGTCGATTTCACCGGTGACGTCTGCATCATTCCGCCGAACTCCTTCGCGCTGGCGCGCACCGTCGAGTACTTCCGGATTCCGCGCAGTGTGCTGACGGTGTGCCTGGGCAAGAGCACCTATGCGCGTTGCGGCATCATCGTGAACGTCACGCCGCTCGAACCCGAGTGGGAGGGCCACGTCACCCTCGAGTTCTCCAACACCACGCCTCTGCCCGCCAAGATCTACGCCAATGAAGGGATTGCACAGATGCTGTTCTTCGAATCCGACGAGATTTGCGACACCTCGTACAAGGATCGTGGTGGCAAGTACTTTGGTCAGACGGGCGTGACCTTGCCCAAGATCTGAGTCTGGTTTTGAGTGAATGCAATGAACAGGGCCGGCTGACGGCCCTTTTGTCTTTTCCGGACATGTCCGGTAACGAGCGGGAAACGAATGGCGGAGTACCATCGCCGTTTGCCCGCACATGCGCCGCGTTGGAGACCTGAAGGATGCGATTCCATTTTCCGATCATCATCATCGATGAGGATTTCCGTTCCGAGAACACGTCGGGCCTGGGTATCCGGGCGCTTGCGAAAGCCATCGAGGGTGAAGGGGTCGAAGTGCTGGGCGTCACCAGTTACGGTGACCTGACTTCGTTTGCGCAGCAGCAGAGCAGAGGCTCTGCCTTCATCCTCTCGATCGACGACGAGGAGTTCTCGTCTGCCGAAGCGGCGACCGTGGCGATCTCCGGCTTGCGGGCCTTCGTTGAGGAAATCCGCTTCCGCAACGCAGACATTCCAATCTTCCTGCATGGCGAGACCCGCACGACGCGACATATCCCGAATGATGTGCTGCGCGAAATGCACGGCTTCATCCACATGTTCGAGGACACGCCCGAGTTCATCGCCCGCTATGTGGTGCGGGAAGCGCGCAACTACCTCGAGTCGCTGTCGCCCCCGTTCTTCCGTGCGCTGGTCCATTACGCGGCGGACAGCTCCTATTCGTGGCACTGTCCGGGGCACTCGGGTGGCGTGGCCTTCCTGAAAAGCCCGGTGGGTCAGATGTTCCACCAGTTCTTTGGCGAGAACATGCTGCGTGCGGACGTATGCAACGCAGTGGATGAGCTCGGCCAGCTGCTCGACCATACCGGGCCGGTGGCGGCCTCGGAGCGCAATGCGGCACGCATCTTCAATTGCGACCACCTGTATTTCGTCACCAACGGCACGTCGACGTCGAACAAGATGGTCTGGCATACAACGGTTGCGCCGGGCGACATCGTGGTGGTCGACCGCAATTGCCACAAGTCCATTCTGCACTCGATCATCATGACGGGGGCGGTGCCGGTGTTCCTGACGCCGACGCGGAACCATTACGGGATCATCGGCCCGATCTCGCTGAACGAGTTCTCGATGGAGACCATTCAGCGCAAGATCGAAGCCAATCCGTTCGCACGCGAAGCCAAGAACAAGAAGCCCCGCATCCTGACCATCACCCAGTCGACCTACGACGGTGTGGTGTACAACGTCGAAACCATCAAGGAGATGCTTGACGGTCAGATCGACACGCTGCACTTCGACGAAGCCTGGCTGCCGCATGCCGCGTTCCACGACTTCTACGGCGATTACCATGCCATCGGCGAAGGTCGCCCGCGGTGTCAGGAGTCGATGGTGTTCTCCACCCAGTCCACGCACAAGCTGCTCGCAGGGCTGTCGCAGGCGTCGCAGATCCTGGTGCAGGACTCGGAAACCAGGAAGCTCGACCGCGATGTCTTCAACGAGGCCTATCTGATGCACACCTCGACGTCGCCGCAGTACGCGATCATCGCGTCGTGCGACGTTGCGGCAGCAATGATGGAGTCGCCGGGAGGCCCCGCACTGGTGAACGAATCGCTGTCCGAGGCGGTCGAGTTCCGTCGCGCGATGCGCAAGGTGGACGCCGAGTTCGGCGACTCCGACTGGTGGTTCAAGGTCTGGGGGCCGGAGTACCTTGCCGAGGAAGGCCTGGGGGAGCGCGAAGACTGGATGCTGAATGCCGGTGATCGCTGGCACGGTTTCGGCGATCTGGCACCGGGCTTCAACATGCTCGACCCGATCAAGGCGACGATCATCACGCCGGGACTGGACATGGAGGGCGACTTCTCCGATCACACGGGGATTCCTGCCGCAATCGTGACCAAGTATCTGGCCGAACACGGCATCATCGTGGAGAAGACCGGACTGTACTCGTTCTTCATCATGTTCACGATCGGTATCACCAAGGGCCGGTGGAACACCATGGTGACCGAGTTGCAGCAGTTCAAGGACGATTACGATCGCAATCAGCCGCTGTGGCGCGTGATGCCCGAATTCATCGCCAAGCACCCGCGCTACGAGCGTGTCGGCCTGAAGGATCTTTGCAACGAGATCCATTCCTTCTACAAGGCGAACGACGTTGCGCGACTGACAACCGAGATGTACCTGTCGGACATGGTGCCGGCAATGAAGCCGACCGATGCCTTCGCCAAGATGGCGCACCGCGAGATTGATCGTGTGCTGATCGAGGAGCTTGAGGGGCGTGTGACGGCCATACTGCTTACGCCGTATCCGCCGGGCATCCCGCTGCTGATTCCGGGCGAGCGCTTCAACGCAACCATCGTGCGCTATCTGCGTTTTGCGCGTGACTTCAACGGTCGCTTCCCCGGCTTCGAGACCGATATCCACGGTCTGGTGAAGGGTGAGGATGGCCGCTACTGTGTGGATTGCGTGCGTCTGGACTGAGTCGTTCCGCTATTTCAGCTGACCCGTCCTAAATAGCGTTGACACCAATTTAGGACGATCAACAGTCTATCGACTGGTTTTAGACGACGCCCGATGAACCTCATCGGGCGTTTTCAATTGTAGCGAGCAGTGCGGGCGCTCGGTGTTGTAGATGGCGACGGACTGGTCCACCATCTGACGCGCTTGGTGCAAATCCAGCGGCACCTGGAGGAGCAGTTCGTTCTTGAGAATGCCATTGACGCGTTCGGCCAAGGCATTCTGGTAGCAGTCGTAGCCATCGGTCATTGAACACCTCAGTCCATGCTTGCGGTGAATGCGCTGGTACTCGTTTGAGCAATACTGAATGCCGCGATCAGAATGGTGCACAAGCGGCCCGCTCGTGAGTCGCCTCCTGAGCGCCATCTTCAGCGCCTTGGCGACGTGCTCGGCGTGCAGGCTGTCATGGACGTGGTAGCCGACGATCTTGCGCGAGTACGCATCGGTGACCAAGCTAAGATAAGCGCAGCGCTCCCGTGTGGGCAGGTAAGTGATGTCGGCAACCCAAACCTGCTCGCTACCTTGGGGTCGGACTTGCTCGGGACCAGCTTTGAGCAGGTTCGGATGGCGCCTGAAGCGATGGTGGCTGTCTGTCGTCTTGTGATAGGCGCGCCGGGTTGGCACCAGCAGGCGACGGGCGCGTAGCAGATCGAACAGTGCATCGCGTCCAATACCGATGCCCTCTGCGCACAACGCCGGGGAAATCAGGTGGTGCAGCTTGCGCGTCCCCATTTTAGGCTGACGCATCCGCCTATGCTTGACCAGCGCCACGATGCGCTCGTGTTTGCGCTCATCGGCCGCTCTTCGGCGCTGCCACTGGTAGTGGGCTTGACGGCTCACGCCCATGTAACGGCAAGCCCTTGAGACGCTCAATCCTTCGACGGACGCTTGCGCGAGGACTTGCCCAAAGGCTTTTTTACGACGCGCACCCCGTAGTCCTTCTTGAGCACGTCGATCACCGCTTCAAAGAACCGGGATTTCTCCTCGGACTCTTTGAGCAGGGTTTCCAGCTCCTTGATCCGTTGCTCCGGCGTCAGGGGCTGGCTTGGCGAGGGGCGAGTTGGCTTGGCCATACCACCGTAGTGTGCCACCGGCCCCCAGTTCTGGCGACCATGCTTGCGCAACCAGACCAGAACGGTCGAGCGACCCTGGATCCCATAGCGCGCCTGCGCCTCTCTGTAGGTCAGCTCGCCTTTTTCCACCTGCTCCACGACGGCCAGCTTAAAAGCCATCGTGTAATCGCGCTGCGTTCTCTTAACCCCTGTGGCCATCTGGCATCTCCTCTTCTGATTCGAAAAGGTGTCAACCTCTGGTAGGACGGGTCAAGCGCAATGAAAAGGGGCCGTGTCTGCGGCCCCTTTTCTGTCTGCGCGCCCGGGTTCAATCCTTGCGCCGGTACTCCACGAAATCGTAGTCGTGTTCATTGTCAGCGTCTGCCTTGCACGACCGGCGGCTGAGTTCGATGAAGTGCTCACGGTCAAACGCGGGGAAGAGCGCGTCGCCCGGCACGTCGGCAGCGACCTCCGTCAGCATCAGCGTGTTGGCCATGGGCAGCATCTGTCTGTAGATCTCTGCGCCGCCGATCACGAACACCCGCGGCAGGTCAGCGAGCGCCCGCAGCGCACTCTCCGGATCCGGATGGATCTCAGCGCCTGCAGCAACGTAATCAGCGTTGCGGGTGATGACCATGTTGCGTCGCCCGGGCAGCGGGCGGCCGAGCGACTCCCAGGTCTTTCTGCCCATGAGCACGGGGTGTCCGGTCGTGGCGGCCTTGAAGTGGGCAAGATCACCCTTCAGTCGCCATGGCAGTGCATTCTCGTTGCCGATCACGCCGTTGCGGGCGACTGCGGCGATCAGGATGATTTCCGGTTTGCTGCTCATATTGCGACCGGTGCCTTGATGTGGGGATGTGGGTCGTAGCCGCTCAGGGTGAAGTCTTCGAAGCGGAAAGCGAACAGGTCCTTCACCTCGGGGTTGATCGCGAGTGTCGGCAGGGGCCGGGGTGTGCGGGACAACTGCTCTTTTGTCTGCTCAAGGTGATTGAGGTAGAGGTGGCAGTCTCCGCCTGTCCAGATGAAGTCTCCCGGGACGAGATCGCAGACCTGCGCCACCATGAGCGTCAGCAGGGCGTAGGACGCAATGTTGAAGGGCACGCCCAGGAAGATGTCGGCGCTGCGCTGATACAGTTGGCACGAAAGCTTGCCGTTCGCAACGTAGAACTGGAACAGCGCGTGACATGGCGGCAGCGCCATCTTGTCCACTTCGCCAGGGTTCCAGGCCGACACCAGGTGACGGCGCGAGTCGGGATTGCGCTTGATCGCCTCGACCACTTGCGAGATCTGATCAATGCTGCGGCCGTCTGCGGTTTCCCAGCGGCGCCACTGTTTTCCGTAGACCGGTCCGAGCTCGCCTGCTTCATCTGCCCATTCGTCCCAGATCGAGACGCCGTTTTCCTTCAGGTAGCGAATATTCGTGTCGCCTTGCAGGAACCAGAGCAATTCGTGGATGATCGAGCGCGTATGAAGTTTCTTGGTCGTGAGTAGCGGAAAGCCCTGGCTGAGCGGGAAGCGCATTTGCCATCCGAATACGGACAGTGTGCCTGTGCCGGTCCGGTCGGTCTTGCGATCGCCATGCTCGAGCACGTGCCGCATCAGGTCGAGGTATTGGTTCATGGCTGTTTCCGGTTAAAGTTCCGGATTCTACCCGCTGGCGGACGGCTTGTCGGTAGCGAGGTCTTGCACGGTTTGTGACAAATGGGTATGTATGCGAGTCAGGATATTGCTCGCACGGTGCGCACCGTCGATGGGCGGGCGCGCGCCGGGATATACGCTTGCCGATGGCGCTGGAGGAAAGGCAGTGAAAAGCAGGGGCGACATCTTTGATTTTACCTTGGGAAGGAGGCATGCCCCGACCCGCGATCCTGTTGCTGCCGTCAAGGAGGCTGCGCAGATCCTGTGTGTGCAGTTGCGCCCGGAGCATCTGCCCGCCGATGCATCGGCTGAAATCTCAGCCTTCATTGACGATTTCTTCGGGGCCATCAATGAGAGTGTCCCGCTTGGCGTGCTCCAGAACGACGGCCACAGCCCGGATGTGGACTGGAGTGTATGGATCTGCGCCGTACGTGAATCTGTCGGCGAGGTGTTTTCGGCCTATCAGGCGTTCGTGGCGGGGCAGGGTGAAAAGCTGCCGCCGGCCGTAGCGCTGGGGTTCGCACGCATTGCCGCACAGTTCGTGCGCTGGGAGCTCGTCGATCGCCACGTTCCTGATCCTGATGTCTGGGCGCTGCTCGGGCAGTTGTTCGTCGACTCCTCTGATGCCGACAGCGTTCAAGCAAGCGCGGATGATGGCGGCGTGGTTCGCGAGTATTTGCGGGCCCTTGCCTATCAGTCTGCAGCGCTCGATCAGTTGCAGCAGGTGGGGGCCGTGGGGGTTTGCCGCCTGGTGGACCTTGTGCTGCCCTTTTTTTCGGTGCGACGCGGTGACGCGCATGGCGCCCTGTACGTCGTGAATCCGCCCGACTCACCGACGCCGGTCCGTTTGTCTCGTTCCTTTGCGGCGCCGGGCTGGTACTTTCATCCGGTGGGCGCAGCCGAGTTTCTCGCCGAGCTCCATGGTCAGTTGATCAGAGGGGTGCTGCCCCCGGTTCTTGCCGGTCACGATCCGAGGCTGTTGCGCGACGCAGCGCTGCATCTGCGCCGTCATTGGTCGGCACGCCCGCCTGTCAGGCGTTTCAAGCGCCACATCGTCGACGGCCAGTTGCTCGTCGTGCGGGGCTACGTCAACGTGAAAGGCCTCTTTGAAGCCAGGGGCGAGGTGGCTAACCGCGCATGGCTCATTACCGATCTGAGTCGTGGTGGCGTTGGTGCCCTTATCTACAGGGAAGAGACTCAGCCGGTGCCGGAGGCCGGCGAACTCCTTGCGTTCCGTCCCAAGGATGGGGTGAGCTGGCACCTTGGTGTCGTGCGCCGCGTCCGCTTTGCTAAGGGCGACGCCGAGGTCGGGATCGAAACCTTGTCCGTCCGCCCCGAGCTGGTGCGGGTCGATGATGGACGCGTCCCGGTCGAACTCTTCTTCTGCGATCCGGTACAAAGGGGCGAGGCGGTCAGGGTCATCGCACCTGTGGGCGTATTGCGTGAAGGAGCCCCGCTCTTCGTGAATGCAGAGGGGCGGGTTTCCAAGCTCAAACAACTGGAAGGATCGATGGCCGGGCAGGGCTTTGAACTCCGCGCCTATCAGGTGCTCTGATCGATTCCAGTCCGATCAATAGGCCGCCTTGAATTTATTTTCATTTTCTTCTTGCATTAGTTCATGGGGTGTCTATAAT
>SWCC01018295.1_pt1 | contig 91221 bp, 80 predicted proteins | sample 4692971 | NCBI WGS metagenome assembly SWCC01 (sample SAMN10267277, study PRJNA491770) | bioreactor metagenome | isolation source: DHS bioreactor inoculated with subseafloor sediment | place: Japan: off Shimokita Peninsula | collected 2006-08
TTTTTTTCATTTCGAATGGTTTTGCCCAACGCATAAATAATAAGTCAATTCCTATCACCCGCATCACGAACCCACCTCGTATTGACGGAATTTTTAATCCTGATGAATGGGAAGGCGCCGCACTTATGAATGGATTCAGGCAATACGAGCCCGTTTCAAACGCTATGCCCGCTTTTGAAACTGAAGTTTATCTGATGTATGACGACGAAGCCATCTATGTGGCTGCTATAATGCATGATGAAAACCCTGACAGTATTGCCAGTCAACTGGGAATGAGGGACAACGAGGGCCTTAATGCTGATTATTTTGGCTTAGGTTTTGACACATATAATGATCAACAGGATGCCTATTACTTCATTTTATCTGCTTCAGGAATACAAGTTGACGGGCGGGTAAAAGATCCCACCTACAGTGCTGTTTGGTTTAGTTCGGCAAAAATCAACGATTCGGGTTGGGTTGCGGAATTCAGAATACCATATTCCGCGTTGAGATTCCCTAAAAAAGAAATACAAAGCTGGGGATTTCAGGCATATAGAAAAATAAGAAGATATCGTGAAGAAAGCCAATGGGCACTAGAAGAAAAAGGTTCAGAAAGTGCGCAGATGTATTGGGGTGAAATTACCAACCTTCAGAATATTAAACCTCCCATCAGACTTTCATTTACCCCTTATGTTTCAGCAAATCTGCAACATTTCAGCGATCCTGCCTATAAGGACGATCCCTGGTCATCATCGTTTAATGGTGGCATGGACATCAAATATGGGATTAACGAAAGTTTCACCATGGACATGATCCTTTTACCTGATTTCAGTCAGGTAAAATCGGACAAGGTCCAGAATAACCTTACTGCCCTTGAACTTATTTACGATGAAAACCGGACCTTTTTCAATGAGGGTACCGATCTTTTTCAAAAAGGTGAACTTTTCTACTCCAGACGCATAGGCCGCACTCCGACATTATTCTATTCGATCAGTGATTCACTAAGCCAAAACGAATGGATATCATCAAATCCACTGAATTCCAGGCTTTTAAATGCCACTAAACTCTCGGGCAGGACAGCCGGGGGGACTGGTATAGGTTTCTTTAATGCGATTACAGGAAATACCTGGGCAACAGTGAAAGACTCTATTACCGGAATCGAGCGCAAACTGCTTACTGATCCGGCTACCAATTATAATATTCTTGTGGTCGATCAGACTTTGCCTAATAACTCATCGGTGTATCTTATAAATACCAATGTTTCGAGGCCAACAGGATGGGATGATTCCAATGTAACAGGTGGTGGCGCCACCATTGGCGATAAGAGCAAGACTTACTATGTGGGCGCGAGTTTGGCCATTTCCAAATGGTTCAAAGCGAATGAATTTTCAAGATATCCCATTGGTGAAGACAATACAGGATACAACTACGGCCTGTTTTTCATGAAAAGCCGTGGTAAATTTCAGTTTAGCATATACCAAAGTGCCCTTGACAAGTACTTCAACATCAACGACATGGGCATTAACCGCACCAGAAACCAATTGAACAGGGGTATTTATGTCAGCTACAGAATTTATGAGCCTTTCAGCATTTTCCGAAACTTTGCTCAAAGTTTAGCTTTCGATCAACTGCTTTCGCTTGATAGCAAAAAAAATATCAATACTGAATTTAAATACAAGGGAAACACTACTTTCAACAACTACCTAACCTTTTGGTGGGAAGCGAGTATTTCCCCATTAGAAAGGCATGATTTTTACGAACCACGAAGAAGCGGACGATATTTTATTTCACCAGGATACACAGAATATAGTCTGGGATTTTCAAGCGATTATCGCAAACGATTCGCACTGGATGGGAATATTGAGTATAGTCTTGATTTTGACAAGGTCAGGTCAATGTGGGCAGAATTAGAACCGATCTTCCGCATAAACAATCGTTTCTATATAAAACATGAAACGGGATTGGGACTAAACCCCGGAAATTTTGGTTACGTAAATCAGAATCAGGAGAATATATGGTTTGGCAAACGAGACATCTTTACCCTTGAAAATGCATTTACAGGTAATTATATGATCAGCCGCCCTATATCAATAAGCCTTGGGTTAAGGCATTTCTGGCAAAAGGCAGAATACACAGCGTATTATACCCTTCAGGAGAATGGCCATTTGATGCCATATGCAGAATATCCCTATGACCATCATTTTAATTATAACTTTTTCAGTATTGATTTGAATATTGACTGGGAATTTGCCCCTGGCAGCCTGCTGAGCGTGGTATGGAAAAACAACATCCAGCAATACAACAATCAGTATAATATCCTTTTTAGAGATAATCTAAAGGAAATGTTTCGCTCCCCCCAGTTAAACATGTTTAGCATAAAAGCCTTATATCACCTTGATTATCATATGCTTAAAAACCTAAAACGCAACAAGTCCTGATGCCGGTCAACCACTGAAAAGAGGATAAAAAACATTCAGGCCCTGGCATAAATTTGTATTTTTTGATTTCAGATTCATATTCATTTAAAAATAATGTTAAAAGTTGCATTTTGACAGCAATAATAATGGTTTTGAGCAGTTACATTTATAAGAAAACGCGATAAACTACCATAAACTGTTTTACCAATAATTAACCACCATGTTAGCCACACTCAAATTCCCCATCATGGGTTACACCCGGATCAGACTTATCGTAAAAAACGGATACAAATGGCTGGCCGAAATATTAGATGCCGACCTTAAAGTTGAAGTTTATGAGGATGATTTTATTGTTGATTAATATCATAAGCTGCTTATAAGACAACCTGCAAGGGCAATATAGCTCAAATAATTTTGCAGGAACAGGATACTTATGCCCTGCTTTCCGCTGAAAAATTCAACATAATTTCAGATACCTTCCTTTCCTGTTTCTATTCTGAATAACGGCTTCTTAAACAGCAATGCTCCTATCAAAGAATTGAACGCCCATAACAAAAATACGGCTTTCAACGTTGATTCTGTTAACTTTGCAATTCATAATGAACATCGTTTATGATCAAAGCAGAAAACATCGTTAAATCATACGGAAAACTTCAGGTATTAAAAGGGGTTTCTGTCCAAATTGGACAGGGAGAAATTGTTTCGGTTACCGGTGCATCCGGTGCAGGAAAATCAACCCTGTTGCATATTTTAAGCACCCTGGATAAAGCCGATTCCGGCGAAGTGATTGTGGATGGGGTCAATACAAAGCAGTTGAATGACAAGAAACTGGCTGAGTTCAGAAACCTTAAAATTGGTTTTGTTTTTCAATTTCATCATCTTTTGCCAGAATTTACAGCCATAGAGAACATTTGCATTCCAGCCTTCATTCATGGAAAAAGCAGGAAAGAAGCCGAACTGAAGGCATATGAGCTCATGGATTTCCTTAACCTATCTGAGCGTGCAATGCACAAACCTTCTGAACTTTCGGGAGGCGAACAACAAAGGGTGGCTGTTGCTCGCGCCCTGATCAACCAACCGGCAGTTTTAATGGCCGATGAGCCTTCCGGAAACCTTGATTCAGAAAATGCCACACAACTGCATCGTTTGTTTTTCGATCTGCGGGATAAATTCAGGCAAACCATTGTTATTGTTACACACAATGAAGAACTCGCCTCAATGTCAGATCGGCGACTCTACATGCGTGATGGCCTGATCTTTGATCACAAAATCTAACCTTTCTTAATATCCCTTTCAAAATAATTAATTGATCCTTTCGTTTGGTATTCAACTGCCAGACAAAGCAATCGACACATAATAAAAGAATACCAAAAGATGCCGAAAACCGTTTTTAACAGTCTTATGGCTGTTTTCTATAAAATATTGATCATTAGCGGACTAATTCTTTCCGTTCAGTCATCCTATGCACAGACCTTAGATGCAAAAAAATTGCAACAATTTGAAGAAGCCATCCTGCGCGGGGAAGATTTCCTTAAAGTTCAAAACTATGCCCAGGCAAAGGCTGAATACCAAAAGGCCCTGAGTATTGATCCCTCAGCAAAATATCCTCAGGATAAACTGGCACAAATTCGAAAATTTTACATTGACCCGGAAGATGAATCACGCTTCACTGCTGCTATGGAAAACGGCAACCGCCTTTTTCAAGCAAAGAATTACGAGGCTGCCCGGGCGCAATTTTCTGTTGCCAGCAATATAAAACCTGAAGATAAAACTGCCCGTGAAAAAATGAATGAAGCGGGCAAACTGGCCGAAGCCCAAAAACAAACACAGGATCAGTACAACAATGCCATAAAGCAAGCGGATAATCTATTTACTACGGGAAATATGCCTTTGGCGCGGGATGCATACACACAGGCTTCTTCGATAAAACCCAATGAGGCTTATCCACAACAAAAAATTTCCGAGATTGACGCTAAAATAGCTACCGAACAGGCACGTAAAGATTCCTATGAAAAAATTCTGGCGGAAGGCGATGAAGCTTACATGAACCGTGATTTTGCCCTGGCAAAAATAAAGTATGAGCAATCGCTTAAAGTGAAACCCGGGGAAAGTTACCCAAAAAGTATGTTGGAGCGTGTAAGCTCGGGAATTGCTGAAATGATAGATGCTCAACAAAATTATCAATCAACCATTGCATCGGCTGACCAACTCTTTCAGGCTAAAGATTATGAAGCAGCCTTAATGGCCTATCAGGGTGCAGCCAGGATTTTACCATCGGAGAAATATCCTGCGGAACAAATTGAAAAAATTAACGTAGTTCTCAAACAAAAGCAAAAGATTGAAGAAGATTACCAATTGGCTGTTACGACAGGCGATCAATTGCTGGCGGCGCAAAAATTAATGGATGCCCGCACCGAATTTCAAAAAGCAAATGACCTGAAACCGGCAGAGACCTATCCAAAACAAAAGATTCAGGAAATCGCGTTTCAACTTCTGGCGCTTAAAGATGCTGAGCGGGAAAAACAATACAATGATGCCATAGGCATGGGTGATAAAAACCTAAGTGAATTGAAATATCAGGAGGCCATTTCTGCTTATACTGAAGCAAAAACCATCAAACCTGAGGAAGATTACCCTTCAGCAAAGATTCAGGAAATCAACAAAACACTTGAAAGTCAGAAAGCTGCACAGAATGCTTATGAAAATACCATTCTGGAAGCAGACACACAATTTGCAGCGGGAAAGCTTGATGAAGCCAAAAGCACCTATACGAAAGCGCAAACGCTGAAACCCGGTGACCCCTACCCTGCCTCCCAGATAGCAAAAGCCAATGAACTGTTGGCTGAAAAGGCCCGCATTGAAAAAGATTATAACGATGCTGTGGCCGAAGCAGACAAGCTTTTAAATGAGGACAAACTAAGTGAAGCCATCACAGGATACACTTTAGCCAGCAACTTAAAGCCTGAAAGTTCTTATCCAAAAGAGCAGATTGCGGCAATTAAAGCCAGACTCGATGAGTTGAAATCGAAGGAAGAGCAATATGCGGCCCTGATCGCCAAGGGTGATTTGTTTTTTGATAAAGATGAGCTTGAATCTGCCAGTTCGGCATACAATCAGGCCAACAACCTGAAACCAGGCGAAAAATATCCCGGCGAACGGATTGAAAAAATATCCAAAACATTGGAAGAACGAAGAAAAAAACGCGAGTATTATGCGCAGATAGTTGAACATGCGGATGGTTTATTTGATGGCGGAGAATACGAGCAGGCCTTACCAGCCTACACCGAGGCAAACTCCCTGTTCCCGAAGGAAGTTCATCCAATAGAGCGCATCGAAAGCATTAAAAAAATACTGGATGAACGCAAAGCCCTTGAAGAAAATTATGCACGGTATATAAAAGAAGGTGATCAGAACTTTGAACAAAAAATCTATCAAAAGGCACTCAATGCTTATCAACAGGCAAAAGCACTAAAACCAAAGGAGACTTATCCGCCCAGCCAAATTGCACTGATTGAAAGAGCCCTGGAAGCTGAGAAAGCACTACTGAGCAGCTATGAGCAAACCATTGCTGCTGCCGATGGACTCATGTCCGCAAGTAACCTTGTGGAAGCCCGCCAGGAATATACGAAAGCATTGGCTTTGAAACAGGATGAGACATACCCCAGGGAGCAAATCCAAAAAATTGATACAAAACTTGCCCAGGCGGAGCAAATGGAAAAAGATTACAAAGCTGCCATTGATGAGGCCGATAAATACTTTAAGGAGAAAAAGCTGACTGATGCGCTGGGTAAATACACTATAGCCAGTAACTTAAAAACTGAAAGTCAGTATCCAAAAGATCAGATTGCACTAATAGAGGCCAGCCTCGCCGAATTGCAATCGAAAGATGAACAGTATGCAGCTCACATTGCCGAAGGAGACCGTCTTTTCAACAATTCGGAACTTGAAACCGCTGCCATAGCGTACAATAAGGCCCTGGAAGTTAAACCTGGTGAAAAATATCCTGGCGAAAGAATTGCTAACATCACAAAAACGCTGGAAGAACAGCGACAAAAGCTTACTGATTTCACAAGTTTGATTGAACGTGCTGATCAATTGTTTGATGCTGCAAAATACGAGCAGGCTTTACCAGCCTATAAAGAAGCAAATGGACTTTTCCCTGCAGAAGCCCATCCACTTGAGCGGATTGAGCGCATCAACAAGATTATTGAAGACCGCAAAGCCCTTGAAGAAAATTTTGCACGTTATATAAAAGAAGGTGATGAGGACTTTGAACAGAAAAAGTATCAGGCTGCCCTCTCAGCTTATCGGCAGGCCAAAACACTGAAACCGGAGGACGTTTACCCTAAGACTCAAATCGCCCGGATTGAGAAAGCACTTGAGGCTGAAAAAGCCTTGCTTGACAATTACCAGCAAGCCATTGCTGTTGCCGATGGGATGTTTAATGCAGGTAATTTAAATGAGGCTTCAACGAAATATGCTGAAGCAAAAAGAATCAAGCCGGAGGAGGTCTATCCGGGTGAACAGATTGAACGTATAAATTCAATATTGAAGCAGCAAAAGGAGATAGATAAAAACTATGCACAAAGTATTGAAGATGGAAATCGCCTTTTCGCGGCTAAGGATTACGAGGCAGCCCGCACAAAATACACCGAAGCGGCAAGTTTGAAACCCAATGAGCCCTACCCTGCTAAAAAAATAGCAGAAATCCAGACATTGCTCGGAGCTTTGGAACAAATTGAAGAACAGTACAATACTGCCATTTCGCTGGCAGATGAAAAGTTGAATGTGGCCTTGTTGGATGAAGCAGAAACGGCCTATCAGCAAGCCAAAAGAATAAAACCACAAGAAACTTATCCAACGAAACAACTTGAAGTCATCCAACAAAAGCGTGAAAAAGAGAAGACAATGGCCTTCAACTATGAAAACGCTGTTTCAAAAGGAGACGCTATGTATAAGGAGAAAGATTACCCTTCATCATTGGCTTCCTATCAGCAAGCCCTTGAATACAAGCCAGGAGCAGAACATCCTTCCAACAGGATTGAGGAAATAACAGGTATTTTACAGGAGCAAAAACAGTTGGCAGACAAAGGTTACAACGAAGCCATTGACAATGCCGACCGCTTATTCACGGAAAAAGACTACACCAGTGCCTTGAAATTTTATGAAAATGCTTCCACATTAAAACCTCTGGAAAAATATCCAAAGGATAAAATCCTCGCCATCAGAGCTATACTACAGGAGCGATCTCGCAACCAAATGGAAGCCTATAATAAGATCATCCTGAATGCGGACAGGCTTTATCAGGACAAAGTACTTGACCAGGCCATTGATGCCTACATGGAGGCAGCGGTTGCAAAACCAGATGAAACTTACCCTATGGATATGATTGCCAAAATCAGGAAATACCTGGAAGAACATGCCATGGTTGACCTTGTTAACAGTCCTGAAAGTATAGAAATTGATTCAGAAAAGCGGTTTAACTTCACCCCCATCGACATGCGGTTGCGCAAGAACAATTACATTTCCATCAATGCCAGAAAAACCAGCGAAACGGATCCAAAGGTTTATGTGAACTATGGAAAAGGCAACCAGAAAAACGGGGGAATTGTTTTAAGAAGCATCACCAGCGATGAGAACGGAGATTTTTTGGTGCGCGTAAGTATTCAGGACCGCTGGTACCGCGAGGACAACAACTGGATTAGTATTTATGCTGAAGGTGGTAGCATTGAAATCTCCAAAATGAAAATTGCCCAGGGCGATTGATGCCATGAAATGAAGAAGCGGAATAACCTCCTAACAATTAAGAATCTTTTTAAATTTATTGACATTGTTTCGTATCTTCTTAATCAGAAGAAAAAAATGCTGACATTTGCACTCAGCCGCTCACAATCTAAACCAGGTATATGGAAAGCTATTTCGAAACTTTCAGAAAGAACACCATCGGACATGATCTCGAATACGACACCCCTTATGGACGTCAGAAGTTAATTTATGCCGACTGGATTGCCAGCGGAAGATTATACCAACCTATTGAAAACCGGCTGACCAACGACATTGGCCCATTTATCGGAAACACGCATACCGAAACCAGCGAGACAGGCACTTCCATGACCCGTGCTTATCACGAGGCGCATAAACGTATAAAGAAGCATGTGAATGCAGGGCCTGAGGATGTTATCATAACCGCCGGTTTTGGCATGACAGGCGTTATTGTGAAGTTTCAGCGCATGATGGGACTGAAAATGTGCGGTCAGTTGAACGACTCTAAATGCTTCAAAGAAAAGGAAAAACCTGTCGTTTTTGTTACCCATATGGAACACCACAGCAACCACACCTCCTGGTTTGAAACCATGTCGGATGTTGTTGTACTACCTCCCGGAAAGGATTTATTGGTAGATCCCGGGGAATTGAGAAGACAGCTTGAAATATACAAGGACCGCACGCTTAAACTGGGCTCATTTACAGCCTGTTCTAATGTTACCGGCATTGACACCCCCTATTATGAGCTTGCCAGAATAATGCATGAATACAATGGCTTTTGTTTCATTGATTTTGCGGCTTCTGCGCCTTATGCCAACATCAACATGCACCCCGAAGACCCTTTGGAGAAACTGGATGCAATTCTTTTTTCCCCGCATAAATTTCTGGGCGGGCCGGGATCATCCGGAGTGTTGGTATTTGACCGCTCCATGTACAACAGCCGCACGCCCGATCAGCCTGGTGGTGGAACAGTGGACTGGACAAATCCCTGGGGTGAATACAAGTATGTGGATGATATTGAGTTGCGCGAAGATGGCGGAACACCAGGGTTTATGCAAAGCATACGCACAGCGCTTTGCATTGAGGTAAAAGAAAAAATGGGCGTTGCCAACATTGCGCGACGTGAAGAACAACTGCTCGAAAAGGCTTTTGCAGGAATGGATAAGATCCCATCCCTTAAAATACTAGCCAATAACCAACGCAAAAGACTGGGTATAATCTCTTTCTATTTTGATGACATCCACTTTAATCTGGCGGTTAAACTCCTAAGCGATCGCTACGGAGTTCAGGTGAGGGGCGGATGCGCCTGTGCCGGCACTTACGGCCATTACCTGCTGGATGTGAGCCACGAGCATTCCAGGACAATCACTGATCTGATTAATCATGGCGACCTATCTCAAAAACCCGGTTGGATAAGGCTTTCGTTGCATCCTACCATGACCGATCAGGAACTTGATTTCATCCTGAATGCCCTTAAAGAGATCAGCATTAAACATAAAAAATGGGCCGAAGATTACGTCTATAACAAGCACACCAATGAATTCAAGCACATTTCTGACAATTGCCATATTGCGGATAGAGTGAACGAGTGGTTTAGGATGTAGATTATTGAATTGCAGATTTCGGATTACGGATTGCAGATTGAACACCGCACAAAGACCCGCCTTCACTGCATTACATCGGGCAGGCACAGAAACGCAATGACACGCAAGTGGTTTAAGATTGAGGATATTATAAACCTGAGTTTGAAGGTTGATATCTGAAATCCGAAATCGACAATTAGCCGTCCCTTTAAGGAGCTACTCTTCCCTGGAAAAAGTAATCAATGTAATTTCCGGCAATATCCCTACCCTACCGGGATAGGCAATATGTCCAAGTCCACGGTTCACGTATAGATAGCTTTTGCGACCTGCCGGCACATCAACAGAGGCAAGACCGGCCCAATTGTCGTAAAGGTAACGTGCCGGGCTCCATTTCAGACCAAAGGCTTCAATTCCCATTTGCATTCCGTGGGTATGTCCGGAGAGGGTCAGATCAAATTGAGGATAATCCTTTGAAACCTCCGTTTCCCAATGTGTAGGATCGTGAGAGAGCAGAATGTTCAGATCGCCGTAGGGCACATTTTGCATGGTCTTTTCAAGATCGCCATATTTTTTAAACCGTGAGGTTGCACTCCAGTTCTCAACACCGGCAATAAGCAGTCTGGCATTGTCTTTCTCAATTTCTACCGTTGAATTCCGAAGCAATTGCCATCCAAGTGAATCGAAAAAATCCACCATCTGCTGAAGGTTTTCTTCTTTCTCCTCTGGTGTTTTCCAGGTAATATAGTCCCCATAATCATGATTTCCAAGTATGGCATAAATACCAAGCGGAGCTTTGAGCTGTGCGAGCACATTTTCAAATCCCCGCACCTCGCTGGTACTATAGTTCACCATATCACCAGTAAAAACGATAATATCCGGATTTAAATCATTCACCTGATCCACCGCCTTTTGCAATGGCTTGTTGCTCAACCAGCTACCCAGATGAATATCTGAAAGCTGCACTATTCGTAGTCCATTGAAAGCATCGGGCAGATTTTTTATACTTAATTCAATACGATGTGTTTTGAATTTATATACCCAAACCGTGCTTCCAACCAATAAACCGGCGAGGGCAAGGCTTCCAAGTAAAATTCCCATTTTTTTGAAAAATTTTATCCCACCTGAAAAAACATCCTTTCTTTTAAACTGCCAAAGTTCATAACGTAGGATTGACAGGATAAAAGCAGGAATCAGGGAGACGATTAAAATTGTTTTAACTAAAAAGAAGATAATGGCCACTCCCGGCAAATAAATACGCAGGAATTTATTCATTGAATCCAGTGGTATTGCTACAGAACCAAAAAGGAAAAGCACAAGAATAGCAAAAGGAAACCACCAGAATATTTGAATGGTGAGTTTCCAACCTTTACCCAGATTCAGCCAGAGTTTGCTCAAATACAGCAATACCAGTAAGTCCAGCGCAAAAAGGACAGCCAGTAGAGGTACCCTCATTGCATATTTAGGCAATGCGATTTGCATTAAATAGAAAAGCAATATAATGGAGAGACTGCCAACCAACAAAAGGATTAACTTAGTTAACAGAGACTTACGAGAAACATCCATGCGGCTTGTTGACAGAAATTTTGAGTGCAGGCCTTATTTTGTGACCGGCGCAAAATTAAGCATTATCAAAACAGGCCCGACCGTTTGCTTTGCAGACCAAACGACATTACAGCTAAAAAATGTTAAAATGGTTTCTTATTCTTCCATTTGTTTATTAAGCATTTCCTGCTGACGCATCCTGCTTTCGAGCAACTGAATGTAGTTGCGGGCTTTTTTCACTTCAAATTCTTTCCATGCCCGATTTGCCCATTCCAAAGCCAATGAAAGATTGCCTTCAACCTCACTGGCAAGGGCCATATTGTAATTTGCCCGACCTGCAATTACCGGATCAGCATTCGTGGTGTAACGCTTCCATATGGCAATCGCTTCATTCCAATTGTCTTGTTTGACATACTTTGAGGCCTCTTTAAATTCATCATTGGCTTTACGGAAATAGGACCTGCTTTCCGTCATCCAGGTAGGCGAAATCCGCATAGCATATTGTCGGCCGGAATAATTGCCCGATTCATTGATTGCCCGGCGCTTGGAAGGAAATTTACTGATGACATTTTTGGGGGAATCACCGGTTTCGTTCCATTCCATTTCGTCAGTAAAAGCATTTCTGTCAACAATCCTTTGGTCATCGGGATTATAAATGGTCCAGCCTGACCTTACTACCAATCTCAAATCTCCGTAATACTCCGTAACCATCACTTTTTTCTTATTGATGGTCCGTTCAACTTCACGGGAACCTTCCCGCAAACTAATATCAGAATCGAAAGTTTCGAGCGCGACAATTGCATCTACCCTGAAACGCTCACATAAATTATTAACCTCACCCCAGTCAAGAAACTCAGGCCATACTGCTGTACCCGTGCCCCGAAGATCAACACCTTCAATAAGAACCGCGGTAAAACGAGGATTCGCGTTGAGTCCGGCAGCCAATCCACGCATGCTCTCCTGCGAACCCTCCCTATCGGCACCTACGGACTCTCCCGTTACAAATCCTTCAAGAAAATTATTGAATCCCTGGCCTTTGGCAGGCAATGAGCGGTTAACTATACCCACCTGCTTTATATCTTTGGGAATGGAAAGTGTCGCCGGTTTAAGAATCTGCATCTGCATAGAAGCGGTTTTGCAGGAGGCAAAAACAAACGGAAGAAGCACGACAATAAGGTACTTGATAGATGCTGTTTTCATAAGTGTAGGATAAGGACGATGAATGTTATGATTGCTATCAATTCTTAGTCCAAAACTACGGGATTTTATGCTATTTTAAAAATATTATTTGTACAAAGTCACATTTCAATCATTTACCGATGAAACAATTAGCAAATATTAAATCAGGCTATAAAAAATGATGAAAGAGCTGGAAAAATCAAAAATCCCATCTGGAAAATAAATAACGATATATCTAAAATAAAATTTGCGAATGTGAAATCTATTTGTACTTTTGCACTCCCATTTGGTGAGGTGGGTGAGTGGCTGAAACCAACAGTTTGCTAAACTGTCGTACTGGAAACGGTACCGGGGGTTCGAATCCCCCCTTCACCGCAAGAGATATAAAGTTATCTTTTGATTAAAAGATTCGGGGTGTAGTACAGTTGGTAGTATGCTTGGTTTGGGACCAAGAGGTCGTCGGTTCGAGTCCGGCCACCCCGACAAAAAACTTTCTGCTTTTGCAGGAAGTTTTTTTTTTGCGCTTGTTTTTTTTTTGAATCATACTATCTAATATTCTGATGATTAAGATAATCATTGTGAATTAATTAATTAGTTGAAATAGAGCGAAAATAGCTAAGCTGAACTCACCGCTTCTGCATATCGGTTGTCAAATTCCACTCAGTTCAGTGAAAAACAAATGCTGACGAACCATAAGAATGATCCATCCAGCATTTGCAAAGTTCAATGAAGTAAGTCTGTTTATTGAAGCAGGTTCCCTATTTTAATTCCCACGGAAAAGCTCCGTGGATATGAAGGTCCGTAAATATAACCGGCATCCCTGAATTCACCCTTGTCAAAATCATTCTGAAAGGCATTAAACATATTCTGAATTCCAACATAACCCTGAATACGGGTTTGACCAGAGAGTGGAGCAGTATAGCTAACCTTGAAGGCGACATCAAAAAACGGGTTTGTCTTTTCGAGCCTGTCAACATCAATATAGCCGGCATAATGCGGCACATTCATGCTTCCGGTGTAGGATCCAGTCAGCGACACCCCTACCCTTTTTAAAGGACTGGTCGTAAATGTTAGGTAACCATAGTTATCAGGAGAGCGCAACAGGCTTTTTACGGTTCCTGCTTCCTGATCATCTGACCATTCCTCAGGTTCAGCATAACGGCTTTTCTGGAAGGTAAAACCAACCTGAAACTGGGTGCGTGCGGAAAAAGCAGTGCGCATTTCGAGGTTAACTCCCTGAACAATTGCCCCGGAACCATTTCTGCGCTCCAAAAGCTTATTTCCATTGATATCGTTGCCAATCTCAGTAAGAATAAAAACGTCGTCCAGGCTGGTATAAAACGCTTCAACCAATGCATTCACACTTGCTTTCCCCAGAGTAAAATATGAATCCAGAGATCCGCTGACACTCTGAGAATGTTCAGTATCCAAATCCTCGGCAAGCTGAATGAGCATAACATCACCACCAACTGCCAGTATATGCAAATCTTCGTCAAATGCCTGGGGAGCCCTGAAACCAGTACTGTAGGAAAGTCGTCCAAAAAGCTTTTCGGTGAATGAATACCTAATATTTGCCCTGGGACTAAATTCCGGTTGATCAATAAGATTATGTTTATCTATGCGTGCGCCTAGTAAAAGGCTCATTTTATGGCTTTTCCATTCATTCTGTGCAAACAAACCCACAATATTTGTTTCCTGCAACAAATCACGGTTATAACCCGGCATCATATCATGAAGTTTATTGTGGTTCAGTTCCATTCCAGCAGTAAATTGCGCGGGCATAAACAGCACTTTTTTAAAATCCTGGGTTAGTTGCACTCCGCTATTGGCCGAAAAATCATTGGTTGTCCCATAGGCATTGGGATCTTGCCCTGCGCCATAATAACTATCGCGTGAAATGTGTTGCATAGCCCCGTAAACCTCAAATTTTCGCGATCTGTCCTTTGAAAAAACCAGATAGGATGCCCCACCGCCATTAAACTGATGTTCGGTTTGTTCAGTAATGTTGGATTCATGAGGCTGCAAATCAAATTTATTGCCTCCGCGTCTGAATTCCCTGAGGTTGTGATACTCAAGGGTGAGCTTAGTCTGATCGGTAAGTCGTTGATAAGCCCTGAAACCAAAACTATTGCTCCTGATCTTGCTGATTTCGGAATAACCATCACCATTCGCATCATAAAAATCCCTGTTGCGATAGGATGAATGAAGAAAAACGCCCGATTTATGGTCATCGGTAACCAGAGCGCCATTCAGATTGGTGGAGTGATCAAGTGTACTTCCACCAATAGCCGTAAGGTTATAACCCAATGTAAAAGTGTTGACTACCGGTTCTTTGGTAATGATGTTTACTGTCCCGGCAATAGCATTTGAGCCAAACAATGCTGAGCCGCCGCCCCTCAGGATTTCAACCCGCTCGATCATTGAAACAGGAATCTGCTCAATACCGTAAACGCTTCCAAGTGCACTGAAAATTGGCCGACTATCAATGAGTATCTGCGAATATTGGCCTTCCAGCCCATTGATACGTACCTGCTGGAAACCACAATTCTGGCAATTGCTTTCAACCCTCAAACCAGGTTGAAAACCAAGACTTTGGGAAAGGCAGACTGCATTGGAGTTTTCGAGAGACTTTTGCCCGATTACATTTACAATTGATGCAGTTTCACGTCGGTTAGATTCATTCCGGTTGGCGCTAACTACTATTTCGTTGAGTTGAATAATATCTTCTTCAACTTCAACAACAATCTGATTGTCGATTCCGGGAACGATATTAACTTCCACATCTTTGGGTGTAAAACCAATACCCTGGATCCTCAGTATAGTCTTCCCCTGAAGAATACCACTGAGGTTAAAACGTCCATTGACCGCAGAAACGGTTCCTATGGTTGTCCCTTTCAAGGCCACCGTAATATAAGGAACCGGAGATTTGTCGGATTTATTAAGAATAGTTCCGGAGAAATTGTACCCGGAGGGTGGTGCTTGTGCATTGAGCAATACGGGCATCAATATAATGATAGCTAAAAGCCAGAAATTCTTCATTTTAATGAATTAAGGAAATTAATAACATCCGTTAATTCTATGCTCAAAGACACAGAATACGGAAAATCACAAGAAAATAGGAAGGAAATCAGGCGATAGGTGGGGCGCGCAATCCATGGCTGGTGATTGCACGACAAGTGGGTTGGTTGGTAACAACCGCAAATGAAAGAAAAGTGAAATTGTCTAAGTTCTGTGGAGCTATTTGAATTGTAGCAGTTGTCAATACTGAACCAGCCGGATGGTCGGGTAGAAAGTAAATTGAACTGCTGTGCTTGTGGCCCTTTATGGGTGAATGTGGATTGTCATTTGCATAGGGATGGGAATGGGAAACTGCAACCCCGTTAACAATGTGTGTATGCAGGAATATGGATACCGAAGCATAATACCAACCAAAAATAGCGATCAATAATATACTGATCGGAAATTTCAGGAATTCAGTTGGCAGTTTTTTACCCATAACACGGCAAAATTAGTGCTCTTTTACGGACTATGCAATATAAATAAGCAATTATGAGCCTATGTCCATAATTATAGAACACATTATAGGTAAGCGCATTAAAAAAGCGGCATTAAGCCGCTGTGCAAGAATTAAGTATTTATCACTATAATCGAAAACTAATTTCCTGACATTTCCTTTTTCTCTTTTGGAACACCAGCACCAAGGAAAACGCTTAATTTTTCGAGCAATAGGTTCTTATCGATGGGTTTGGAAATATAATCAATACAACCTGAAGCAAAGCAAAGCTCAACCTCATTGTCATGAACATAAGCCGTTTGTGCAATTACGGGCAAAGCCGGGCGTATGCTGTGAATCCCGACAGTTGCTTCAAACCCGCTGATTCCGGGCATATTTATATCCATAAGGATTACGTCTATTTCCCGGTGCTCACGCACCAGATTGATGGCTTCCTGACCGGATGATGCCCAAAGAATGGATGCTGAAGTATTGCGTAAAATGGTTTTCAGGTAAAGAAAACTACAATCCGTATCTTCCGCTATCAGAATGGTTCTACCTGACCAATCATAGACTTTCCCTTTATTGTAACCAGAAAAATCGGTAAACAGAAGTTCTCTCATTTTGGTGCGATTAACTTTGCAGATTGTACTTCGTCTGCTAATTTATAACTTTTCTTTCATTGAACTCATATGTTTATGGTTAAAACTGTCAAAAGTAACTTATCAGGAATCATTTTAGTCAAAAATATGTAAAAAAAACAACAATACCAAAAGTTCCAGAGAAATCATCTACTCAAAGCAAAAGAATCAAAGAAATATATTCTACTCCACTAAAAGCGCACAGAATACATGTATTCAACTTAATATCTGATCATTAAGCCTCTGAGGAAAGATTCAGCAGACATTTTTTTAAGATGTACCAGATAAAATTATATTTTGTCTAACTTTGCAGCCGCACATAAAAATGGTCCGGTAGCTCAGTTGGATAGAGCAGCAGCCTTCTAAGCTGCGGGTCAGGCGTTCGAGTCGCCTCCGGATCACACAAAAGCCCTGAAAGCAGGGCTTTTCTTATTTTTGCTACTTCCACCCCATCCCAAATGTCTTATAAACCAGGAACCGACACATTCCTCCATCGACCGATTTTCTTCATTTTCTAAGAATTCAAAATTGAAAAAGTTACTAAATACGGTCTTGCTTAATAAAAAACATTTGTATTTTTGACAAATATGAAACCATTGCAACAATGGCTATTCTATTAATCAGCGCAGATAATTTAAATTCTGCCTGTCTTCTTTGCAAGAAATTGCCCAATTATAACCTTCATACAAATGGACTACGCAAATTTTAAGCTTAAAGATCTCAGATTACTCAATCGCACGCAAAATCATTTAATGCCGGAAATGAAATACCGTCAGGTATTTGATCGGTCAGAGCTGGAGGAACTTACCGTAGAACTTTCGCTGTATAACAAGAAATTTGATGAAAAAGACTGGGATGCCAATCTGGAGATAGTTGTTTGGAATGACAATGATAATGACCCTGAAAACATTGAGGTGATTGACACCGAACAAATGGATATTGAGGCGTCAGCAGATGAAAATATTCTGAATCTTAGCTATACCATTGAACAATATGAGGGCCAGGACTGGACTGGCAAGAATTATCTTGCAGAAGTCTGGATTGACAAGAAAAAGATTGCAACTGCTTCATTTTCATTGGTTGACAAAGGCAAACCAGAGAACGGAGAAAATCCTTATTTCGATGTTTTCAGTTTAAAAATGTTTGAGGGCGGCCCCGAACCGGAATCAAAACGTTATGAGAGGGCCTATGTCCGGCAATTTCAACGCATGGCTACCCGATTTATCTGGACTGAATTTGAGATCAAAAATAAATTACCTCAAACCAACTGGAAGGGGGAGTTCATTTTCAATTATATCAATGACCTTGGGCAGGTGGTGCATCATGTGGAGAAAATTGTTGAAGTAACCTCAAATCCACCAAATCAGGAATTTGTAATCGATGCCGGTTGTGGCGACCCGGTAAATGTTAGTTGGGAAGAAGGTAATTATACGGTTGAGGTCATCTTTATGGGAAACCGCATTTTAGTTGCCCAGTTTAAAGTTAACAGCGAAGTTGAAAAAGGCAATTGTGAATTCAGGGTTGTATTTGGCCAGGATAAAAATGAAATTCCTGCTTTGATTAGCGGATTGAGCTCGGAAGCAGAAATATTCAGGGAAATGGATACTTTAGTGGGATTAAAGTCCATCAAAAAGCGATTGCATGATTACGCCGGTTATATCAAATACATGCAAATTCGTGATAAAATGGGCATTGAGTCCATGACGACCATCAACCTTCATGCAGTTTTCAGCGGGAACCCCGGAACAGGAAAAACCACCATTGCAAAGATGCTGGGCAAGATTTATAAAAATCTCGGATTGTTACCCAAAGATACGGTTTATGAAGCCAGCCGGACAAACCTGGTTGGAAGATATATTGGCGAAACCGCTCCTATCACCAAAGAAATTATTGAAAAGGCCAGGGGTGGCATTTTATTGATTGATGAAGCCTATTCCCTTGCTGTTAAATCAGACGACAATAAAGATTATGGCAGGGAGGTCATTGAAACCCTTCTCACAGAGATGTCGGATGGGCCTGGCGATATTGCCATCATTGTGTGCGGCTATCCTAAAGAAATGGAGGCTTTTCTTGACTTTAACCCAGGGCTTCGTTCACGTTTCCGCTACCATTACGATTTTCCTGACTACACACCGGAAGAACTCATTGAAATAGCACTAAGAGAAGCCAAACATAAACAGCTTGAGTTCCCTGAGGAGGTTTCCGACAGAATGTTTAAATATCTGGAAGATCAGTACCGAAGTCGTACACGGAGTTTTGGCAATGCAAGGATTGTAAAATCCATGCTTGAGGAAGCACAATTGAATCTTGGGATAAGGGTTATTAACTCAGGAGATACCAGTCTGACAAGGGAAGATTTATGCGTGATTCAACCCTGCGATATTGAAGGACTATTTAACAAAAATCACAGAAAAGTTGTCCAGATGAAAGCCGATGAGCAGTTACTTGCCCAGGCACTAAATAATTTGAAGGACATGACCGGACTGGATGGTGTAAAAACCGAAATCAGTGAACTAACAAAACTTGCGCGGTTTTATGCTGAAACCGGAAAGGACATAGTTAGTGCTTTTTCATTGAACAACATCTTTACCGGAAACCCAGGCACGGGAAAAACAACCGTTGCCCGCATCATTGCACAAATTTATAAAGCCCTTGGCATACTTGAGCGCGGCCATCTGGTGGAATGCAGCCGTGAAGATCTGATTGGCACTGTTGTGGGGGAAACTGCACCCAAAACGCTTGGAAAGATTGAAGCTGCTATTGGAGGTGTTTTATTTATTGATGAAGCCTATTCGCTGACCAATGGGAGCAATAATGACTTTGGGCGCGAAGCCATAGAAGTAATCATAAAACAGATGGAAGACCGCAGGGGCGAGTTTTCACTGATTGTTGCCGGTTATCCAAAAGAAATGGGCATTTTCCTGGACTCAAACCCGGGACTAAGATCACGCTTTGATAACCACCTTATTTTCAGCGATTTCAATGAAGAAGAACTGGTTGAAATTGCCCGGATTCAGATGAGAATCGCTGGACTGGAAGCTGAACCTGAAGCGCTTAAGCACCTTGAAGCTTATTTCAGGTTCCATGCTAATAACCGAAACCAATATTTTGGAAACGGCAGGTTTGTGCGTAAAATCATTGAAAAAGCCATTCGTAATCAAAACCTAAGGTTAAGTCAGATTCCTAAGGCTGAAAGAAATGAAACAATGATGAAAACCATTACGCGTGTTGATGTTCGGGAATTTTCAACGAATTCAGATACTTTAATTCATAAACAAATCGGGTTTATGAAGTAGGCTGGCAAGCATGCTTATTTATTCGATCATAAAAAACACATTACCAGCTTTTTTACATTGCTTTGAGGAAGACAATTAAGGTAATCAGAAGAAAGGGCACAAACTACTTTGCAGCTTCCCACTTTTTGTATTCCTCAACAAGGCTTACAGCGGTTTCATCAGGGGCACTAACAGAGGTTGCGACTGTAAGTTTTTTTGTCCCGGAAGGCCAAAAGACTACAGGCATATAGTCATTTCCATATGAACCGTTGGAACTAAGATAGGTTTCAGAATCAAAGGCCGCCGTAATGCACATCATCAACGGGCTGTTTTTATCATACTGATACAAGCGTGCAGCAGAAAGCGAAGGAAAATCGAGGGTTACTTCGCCACAAAGCTGGCCGTTAGCTTCGTACAATCGTGTTTTAATATTGGTCGAACCGGGGAAGTCCTGCTCAATCTGACCACCATTAATGTAACGCTCAAGCAAATCAGCAAAATCCTCTTTCGAAACGTCATTACCTTCATCCATCACCGAGATAATATTTATGTACCGTATGGTCATTTTGCCGGAGTTCTCTCCCGTAAGTTCAAAGGAATATTCCTTTTTTTCAACAGTAAGACATGAACTGAATACCAGGGCGATAACAGACAGGACCAGCAATTTAAGGATAGGAAAACTTTTCATAACAGTTGAGGTTTATTGCCCTTCAAAGATAAATCAATTCTGAATACCTGTACCTTTGTTGCCTGACAAAACGTTTCAAACAATAAAATTATCATGAAAATCTCCGTAGAAATAAGCTACTATCCACTAAATGAGCAATATAAAATACCCATTAAAGGATTTATTGCAAACCTGAATAAGAATAAAAATCTGGTCATACGCACCAATACTATGGCCACACAAGTTTTTGGCGAGTTTGAAGAAGTTATGGGTACCATTCAACAATGCATGAAGCAGGCTTTTGAACTTCCACATTCTGTTTTTGTGATGAAGGTAATCAATGCAGATCTGGAAAAATAAGTTATGCTTGATTTCTGGAATATTTTTCTTAACAACCTAAGTGATACCACATGGCTTGAAGCGTTGGCCGTAGTTCTGGGCATCGCCAGTGTATGGTACGCCCGTCGTGAAAACATACTGGTCTATCCTACCGGAATTGTAAGTGTGTTGATTTACGTTTACATTTGTTTTTTCAGCAGGTTGTATGCAGATGCCGGCATTAACTTCTTTTATTTTGTGATGAGTGTTTACGGCTGGTATAACTGGACACACAGCACCGGGAAAGATAATACGCTGGAAATTTCGGCAAACAACCGTCGTCAACAAATTGCCGGTATCGGTTTAACCATCGTTTCCTATTGGGCAATTCTTGGGCTCATATGGATATTCAATTTCGATGACAAAGCATATATGAGTTCTTATGTGCCCTGGGTAGATTCATTCACCACCTCCATTTTTCTGGTGGGCATGTTGCTGATGGCCAGGAAAAAAGTTGAGAACTGGGTTTACTGGATCATTGGTGATGTGGTTTCCATTCCGCTATACTTTACGAAAGGACTGGTTTTTACCAGTTTTCAGTACATCGTTTTCCTGATACTTGCCATTCTGGGCTACATCGAGTGGCGCAAACGATGGATAGAAAAGCAACTTATATGATCAGGCGCATCTCTATTACCGGACCGGAATCAACCGGAAAATCCTGGCTTGCCCAGCATCTTGCCCGGCATTATCAGGATGCCTGGGTGCCAGAATATGCCCGTGAGTATCTCAACAATCTTGACCATCCATATGGATTTGAAGATATTCTTCACATTGCCGAAGGACAATATAAACTTGAAGAAGAAAAAGCCTTAGCCGCGAAGAACTATCTTTTCTGCGATACGGATTTTTTGGTAACGCACATTTGGGGAATGGTTAAATACGGGAAATCACACCCGTGGATTGAAAACAAGAAGAACACCCACATTTACGATCTGTATCTGCTTTGTGACACCGATCTTCCCTGGGAGCCCGACCCTTTGCGGGAGCATCCTGATCAAAGAAAGGAGTTGCTGGAATTATACCTGAAGGAACTTTCCGAACGAAAGCTTCCTTACACCTTAATATCCGGACAAGGTACTGCACGTTTGAATGCTGCTATAGAGGCAATAAATTTTTTATAGTAATAATCTGTTCAACTTTATCCCACGCAAAGACGCTAAGACGCAATGAATTCGTTTTAGATGATTTGAACATTTCACCCCTAGTGTAACGATAAAAAAAACTACATGGAATTTTGTAATAGAATTTTGAAATCATGAGTCAACAGCAGAAAGGATATACCTATGCAATGATCGCAACCATTTGTGGGTCATTGGTTTACCTTTTCAGCAAAGCGGCATTAAATCAGGTTTCACTTCCTCAGTTTGGCTTTTGGTGGTTTTTAATTGCTCTTTTCTGGAACAGCCTGATGGCAGCCCATCCAAAAGGGGGATTCAACATTTCAGCCTTCACCCGCCGCGATTACAAAGCACTGTTGGTTATCGCGATATTTGAAGTCATTGCCACCGTAGCTTTTTACTCTGCCATTAACATAGCCGACAATCCTTCTGTACCGTCCTTCCTGCGAAACCTTGAATACCTGTTTGTCACCCTTTTGGGCATTGGGCTGCTCTCTGAACGCTTTAATAAATGGACCGGAGCGGGTGGTTTATTGATATTGAGCGGGGCATTCATCATTAGCTTCCGCGAATCTGGTCTCAATGGATTTATGACTGCCACAGCGCTAATGATGCTTATTTCTACTGCATTTTACGCCGTCCGAACCATTATGGTAAAGAAGCACATTGGACAAATTAGTCCTGTTGTGCTGGCCATCAACCGGGCAATATTTCTTTTTTTGACGGCACTTGTTTTTCTTTTTGTCACCGGTGATACTATTTATATTCCTCAGGAAGCTTTTCTGAACATTCTGGCAGGCTCATTCGTGGGGCCATTCCTGACTTCCATATTTCAGTATTCGGCCTTGCGTTATATTCAGGCTTCACATGCTGCTATTGTACAAAGCACAACCGGACTTTTTGTTCTGTTGGGTGCCTTGCTGATGTTCAGCAGCCTTCCCTCTCACAGTCAGATTACTGGAGGGGTGGTGACCATTGCCGGGGTTGCCTTGATGATGATGAGCAGAAAGAAGTAATTGAATCAGGCATGTTGTCAATACAGAAATGAAGCCTGCTGAAAAAAAAATTATAGCCCTTACCATCGCCTTCCTGACTGCCGTGTTGCAGATAGGCTCAAACCGGATATTCGCTCTCAAAAGCCATAACTCTGAACAAGGTTGAAAGAAAAAAAAGGTAAAAAGTGGAGGGTGAAGCATTTTGGCTACTGAGGTTAAAAAAATTAATAAGGTCATTTAGGCAAAGGGCGAAGGATAGCAGCGGTCCATTGACACCGCCTCGTAAGTGATTGCAATCAGGCAAGTCCCTCTCCCTGTTTCCAGAATTAACCCTGTCTGCCTGTGGCATACGAGGCTTATTGAGCACCTAATTCAAAAAAAAACGATTACTACAGAATTCATCAACGAAATATTGCACAACAATCCCGGGTTTTTGAATAAGGAAGCGCAGATTTAATTAGTTTTGCTAAAATATTTTTAATCGGCAAAACCAGCGTCCAATGTTCATAAGAAGTTTGGTTAAAGTTTTTATACTCATTTTTTGGTTTGCATCCATGCTCACCTTCTCATCATGCGAAGCCAAAGAACCTGATCCTCAGCCAGAACCCATACCCGAAAAGTTCATCTTTAAGGCTGCCGACTTATCATTCTTGCCCGATATTGAAGCTTCAGGAGTAATCTTTTACAACAGGGACGGACAAGCGGAAGACATGCTTACCACTCTAAAGGAAGCCGGGATGAATGCCGTAAGGATTCGTTTGTGGCACAGTCCCACGGATGGCATTTCGGGCTTTGAAGAAGTCAAAGCATTTGCTGAAAAGGTGCGGGCACGAGACCTGAAGGTTTGGTTAACCGTGCATTATTCTGACACCTGGGCTGATCCCGGCAATCAACAGCCTCCGGCAGCCTGGGCGAACCTGGAAATAGACGCTTTGTCCGACAGCATGTATGCTTATACCTCAAAAATCATTCGGGAAATTTCACCCGACTACATACAAATTGGCAACGAGATAAACCATGGCATACTTTGGCCTTTGGGCAACAGTGAAAATATGGAGAACCTGATTCAATTGCTAAAGTCGGGCGGAAAAGCTGTAAGGGATAATAGCTCAGCATGTAAAATCATCATGCAATACGCTGGCACCGATGGGGTCCAATGGTTTTTGAATGCCGTAAAAGAAACAGATTTCGATATCCTTGGCATCTCTTATTATCCAAACTGGCACGGAAAGGATATGGTTAAATTAGAAAACGACCTCAAGGATTTGGCATCGGTTTCGCAAAAGCCGGTAATGATTGCTGAAACCTCCTATCCATTTACTTTTGATTGGAACGACTGGACAAATAATGTAATTGGTGGCCCGGATAAGATTATACCGGGGATTCCTGCATCCGAGTCAGGGCAATTGTCCTTTATGAAGGAAATCAAAAGAATTTCAACCTCTACCGCACAATTGGTCGGATTTGCCTACTGGGGCGGGGAATGGATTTCCTATAAAGGTCCACAGGCAAAAAATGGATCCTCATGGGAAAATCAGGCATTTTATGATTTTAACAACCATGCACTTCCGGTGATTGAAGTTTTCAAATAAATCAATATCTAAAACTCCGGGAACTTAAAGAAAAAGTGACCAGGTAAAACTTCAAATACCTATGATGGTAATTCGTTATCTGAAAATATTTCTTCTGCTTCTGATACTTTTCTGGGGATTCGCCTTACTTTCATGCCTCATCCCCGAAAAGGCGGTTATGACGAACATTGAACGGAGTATGAAGTTCATGAAAAATCAACCGGATTATCCACAGATGATTATTTATGGGAATCAGCACCGGCCAGACTATGCCATGGATGCCCAAATCACAAACATTATTTATACCATAGACAATCAGGATATAATAAAATCTTCACTTCTAGGTAGGTGCAGAATGCAAGACAGTGTATATGTTTCGCAATGGCAATATGTAAAATACAATATAGCGCACAACACCCTGAAGCCCAATGTAAACTATGCCCGCTATTGGCATGGCAATTCCTATTTTTTCAGGATATTTTATTCATTTACCGATTACAATGAGATAAAATGGATAATCTTTCTGATTACTTCCGTGCTGATGACAGCCTTTGCCATGGCCCTTTACAGGGAAATGGGCGGATTGAAAGCCATGATGATGCTTGTCGGATTATTTTTTACAAATGTCTATGTGATGCAGTTTTCGATGCAGCAATCACCGGTGCTGATCATTACTATTGTTATGAGCCTTATTCTTTTTAAACGGATGAGAAATAAAAAAGATACGGCGGTATTGTTTTTTATTTCAGGGGCGGTAACCACCTATTTTGATCTTTTGACTGCGCCCTTGCTCACACTTGGCATCCCCATGCTGATATGGGTTAGTTTGCGGGATGAAGAAAATAACCTGAAGCAGGACCTTGTCACAGGCATCAGGCAATTGATCCTTTTTGGCACGCTATGGCTGGTGGCCTATGCAGCCGCATGGGCCATTAAAATAGCCATCGCCATTCCTTTCGCTGATTTCGACCTATTTTCAGATGTTAAGAATCAGGTATTTCTGAGAGCTGGAAGTGCAGGCATTAACAGAATGGATGCTTTGGAAGCCAATTTCAATTTCCTGCCAGTGGTTTATATCAATATCCTACTACTTATATTGTTAATTTTGAGCATATTGAGCTTTAATAAAAAGGGATTATCAAAAGCCATATTGTTTGTATTGATTGCTACTTTGCCCTATTTATGGTTTTTTGGTGCGGCCAACCACTCTTTTGATCACAACTGGTTTACATACCGCATACAGGCAATCAGCATCAGTGGCGTATTACTGGCGTTTAACAGTCTGATTGATTGGAACGATTTGAAAAAACGTTGGAGTAAAAAAGAACCTCAGGTTGAGTTGAACAACCAACATTAAAATATTGTATTTTTGTGTTATGTCCTTTAAAGCCTAATTTTGCTAAAAGGCCTTTGAGTATTCAGTTTTATGATAAACATCTGATTCCGATAAGTTTCCAAAATATTGTAAAATATTCACCTGAATTTTCCGTTTTCAACTACTTGGTTACATCTGGTTATAAATCTTTCATTAATTTAAATCCATTGCCATGAAAATCAATCGTTTCTTCCTGTTGGTGTTAATAAGTATTGTACTAGCTTCGTGCGGTGGTGGTAATTCCGGCTCTCAACCAGCTTATGAAAGCAACGATATGGCTTTAAAATGGACAGATGAGTTACAATCCGGTTCTAACGGAGCTGCTCCCCTACCTGATATCGAACGAAAAATCATTAAGACTGCTGATATATCATTCAAAACCGATGACCTTAACGATACCCGTCAAAGAATAAATGCTTCGGTAAAAAAGAACGAAGCCTGGATTTCATCCGAAAACGAAACAACCTCCGGTCGCACCACCAATAGATCAATAAGCATCCGCGTACCATCGGAGAAATTGGACATCCTAATTGAAGAAATAAGCCAGGGTGTGGAGCATTTTGACAATATGAACATTTCTTCCAATGATGTAACAGAAGAATTTGTTGATGTGGAAGCTCGCCTCAAAACCCGAAAGGCCTTAGAAGCAAGATATCTGGAATTACTCTCCAAAGCTGGCACCATGTCTGATATCTTATTGATTGAAAATCAGATAAATACTCTGAGAACCGAAATCGAATCCATAGAAGGCAGAATGAAATATCTGTCCAATCAGGTATCCTATTCTACACTCAATCTCAGCTATTACGCCGTTATTCCGGTTCAGGCACAACTGGGAGAGAAATTCATTAAAGGACTACAAAATGGCTGGACAGCAGTGCTTTATGTTATCATTATTCTTCCCAATTTATGGCCACTACTTTTGCTCGCACTGATAATCGCTATAGTGATTTGGAGGTATCATAAGAAGAGGAATAGATATTAGTCGGTTAGTCGTTAGTCGGTTAGTCGATTAGTCGGTTAGTCGTTAGTCGATTAGTCGATTAGTCGGTTAGTCGTTAGTCAATTAGTCATTAGTCAATTAGTCGTTAGTCTGTTAGTCGGTTAGTCATTTAGTAAATGTGATTTTCTATGTGATTTTCTATGTGATCTATGAGTCTATGTGGTATTTTTTTCGTTAGTCGGTTAGTCGTTAGTCGCTGAGGTCGCAAAAGTCGCATCCTAAAACCCCTCCACTTCCCTTACCTCCCCAGCTGCAAGGTCGCCAAGCCATACTTTATCCACTCTTACACGAAAGAGGCGCAATGTTGGATAGCCCACGGCGGCTGTCATTTTCCGGATTTGCCGGTTTTTACCTTCCGTGAGGATGATGGATACCCAGCAGGTCGGGCCATGACGGTCGTCCCTAATTTTTTTTGTCCGCGGTGGAAAGCCGGGGTCATTTTCCAACAAGCGGGCTTCACAGGGTAAAGTCATGTATTTTACACTACGTATGCCAATTTCAACACCAGACCTCAGTTTTTCCAGACCTTCTTCATCAATCAATCCATCCAATTGCGCGTAATATTCCTTTTCCTTATCCTTGGCACGCAAATCATCACAAAGCTTTCCATCCGTAGTTAACAAGAGCAGGCCTTCACTTTGTTCGTCCAACCGACCTACAGGCATGGTTCCTTCCGGGAAATCAAAAAAAATACCTATTGTCTTTTTCCAGTCAAGCTCACACCTAAACTGGCTAAGATAACCAAAAGGCTTGTGAAATATAAAGTGGCGATGTGCGTTCATAATGAAATTTGTGGCAAAACTATGGTAAAAACCACGTAACAAAAAAAGAAGTTGACAGTTGGTAAATAAAACTTGGCAATCCGAAATCCAGCATCCGTCTAACTTATCTAGAGGCAACGGGAGTATCTGTTTTCTAAATTACGTTTAAATCCATACCTTTACAGTCCGCAATTGAAAGAATGACCAGCATGAAACTCTCCGTTGTAATTGTAAACTACAATGTTAAATATTTTCTTGAGCAATGCCTTCATTCCGTTGAGCTGGCAATAAATGGCGTTGATGCCGAAGTATTTGTTGTGGACAATAACTCGGTGGATGGCTCTGTTGAAATGGTGGCCGATAAATTCCCCTGGGTAAGACTTATCGCCAACAAAGAGAATACTGGCTTTTCAAAGGCCAACAATCAAGCCATCAGGATTTCAACCGGTGAATATGTGCTGTTACTCAATCCTGACACAGTAGTTGAACTGGACACCTTCTCCAAATCCATTGAATTCATGGACAGCCATCCTGATGCAGGTGGCCTGGGCATTAATATGGTGGATGGAAACGGCCGGTTTTTACCGGAATCAAAACGCGGATTGCCCACGCCCATTGTGGCATTCTACAAGATTTTCGGATTGTCTGCACTGTTCCCCAAATCGAAGATTTTCGGACAATATCATCTGAGTTTCCTCGATAAGGAAAAAACACATATAGTTGATGTTTTAGCCGGGGCTTATATGCTCTTGCGGAGTAAAACGCTCGAAAAAACCGGCCTGTTGGACGAGACATTTTTCATGTATGGCGAGGACATTGACCTCAGCTATCGCATCACCAAAGCCGGCTACAATAATTATTACTACCCCGGGGCCAGGATTATTCATTACAAAGGCGAAAGCACAAAAAAATCAAGCATCAACTATGTGTTCGTGTTTTACAATGCCATGGTCATTTTCGCGAAGAAGCATTTTTCGCAAAAGAATGCCCGCATTTTCTCCTTTCTTATTCACATTGCCATTTATTTGAGGGCAGGTATATCGGTCTTGCACCGTTTGCTCAAAAGCGTTATACTTCCCCTGGCCGATGCAGGCATTATTTACGCCGGATCATTGCTCATTGTTGATTATTGGGAATCAAATGTAATATATACCATTGGCGGGCATTACCCTCCCCTGTTTTTATTTGGATTATTGCCTGCCTACATCCTTATCTGGCTATTCTCAGTGCTTGTTTCCGGAGGTTATGACAAGCCTCTCAGCATCAAGAAGATAATAACAGGAATATTTGCCGGAACAGTCATTATTCTTGTTTTTTATGCTCTTTTACCTGCTGGTTTCCGCTTTTCGCGAGCCATCATTATCCTTTCTGCCTTGTGGGGATTACTGTCCATGACGGGACTCAGGGTACTGCTACATTTTGCAGGATTCAAGAATTATAAGCTGGGTTACAATGAGAAACGCCGGTTTGCCATCATTGGAAACGGTGATGAATCAGAGCGGGTTGCTGAATTATTGCGTAAGAGCCTGATGAATGCCGGTTTTATCGGATTGGTATCCGTTGATGAAAATCAGGAAAAGAGCAAAGGAACCATTGGGTCACTACCAAACATTCGCGATATCATAAGCATCTACAAAATAGACGAAGTGCTGTTTTGCGCAAAAGACATTCCGGCAAACCAGATTATTGACACCATGTCGCAACTCAGCAACATGCAGGTCGAATTTAAAATTGCGCCACCCGAAAGCCTCTCCATCATTGGTTCCAATTCCATCAACACGACGGGTGATCTTTATGTTGTTGAAATTAACTCCATAAAGCGGGTCAACAACCTGAGGAACAAGCGGTTGTTTGACTTTGGCTCTGCCTTGTTTCTCCTCCCCTTTTCACCGGTTTTAATGTGGATAATGAAAAACCCTTTCGGCTTCATCATCAACAATCTGAAGGTACTCACCGGGTTGAGGACATGGGTTGGATATGCTAAAATTCAAGAGGTAACCGCACATTTGCCCAACATCCGCAAAGGAATACTGAATCCCACGGATGCACTCAAAATCTCCAAAATTGACGAGGAAACGGCCCTTCGTTTGAATATGCTTTACGCCAGGGATTACCATTTGAGCAGCGATATTAATATATTTTTGAGGTCATTCCGCCAATTGGGTCGCAAAGGCTGATTTTTGGATAAACCTTTTTGCGCATCATTTGTTAATTGGCCAGTAAATCATTAGAATCCGTAGTCCCTGCCAAAGGTCTGCTAATCGAAATAAAATATTTATAAAATGGCAAAATTTGAAGTAATCATGCCCAAATTGGGTGAGAGCATTATTGAAGCTACCATTACCAAATGGCTAAAAAACCCGGGCGACACCATCGAAGAAGATGATCCAATCGTGGAAATAGCCACCGATAAAGTTGACTCAGAAATCCCCTCAGCGGTTGAAGGGAAGCTGGTTAAAGTATTTTTTAATGAAGGCGACGTTGTTCCTGTGGGGAAAGTTATTGCCCTGATTGAGACCGAGCCCGGAGAAGCAACCGAGGATACAGCAGAAACAAAAGAAAATAATAAACCAGAAAATCCATCAAAGGACTCTGATAAAGACGTTCAGGATAAGGAAGTTAAAGAGACCAAAGCAGAAAGCCATGAAGCGGTGGAAAGCAATTCCGACAGGTTTTACTCACCATTGGTAAAAAACATAGCCAAAACCGAAGGTATTGGTCAGGCTGAACTTGATAAAGTAGAAGGCTCGGGAAAAGACGGTCGGGTAACCAAGGAAGACCTGATGGCTTACCTGAAAAATCGTGGTGAAGCCAAAGCACCTGCCAGCGGGAAATCCGCTTCGGCACCTGCGCAGGAAAAGGCTGCTGCTCCGAGGCCTGCTGCCCCACAGGTATCAGCCGGAACTGGCGATGAAATTGTTGAGATGGACCGTATGCGTAAGCTCATCGCCGATCATATGGTGATGTCAGTTCAGGTTTCTCCACACGTAACTTCTTACATAGAAGTGGATGTTACCAACATGGTAAGGTGGCGCGATCGCGTAAAAGATGACTTCCTGAAACGCGAAAAAGAAAAACTCACCTTTACACCGATTTTTGTAGAAGCTGCTGCTCAGGCATTGAAAGATTTTCCGGGCGTGAATGCATCTGTTGATGGGTACAAAACCATCCTTCGCAAGAACATTAACATTGGAATGGCTGCCGCGCTGCCCAATGGCAATCTGATTGTTCCGGTGATAAAAAATGCAGATCAGAAAAACCTGATTGGACTGGCCAAAGATGTAAACAGCCTTGCCAATAAAGCCCGCAGCAACAAACTTGATCCCGATGATATTTCAGGAGGCACCTTCACCATCACCAATCTGGGTACTTTTGGCAGCATAACTGGATCCCCCATCATCAACCAACCCCAGGTAGCTATACTTGGATTGGGTGTGATTAAGAAGAAACCGGCTGTATTGGAAACGCCCGAAGGCGATGTTATTGCCATCAGGCATATGATTATCCTTTCGTTAAGCTACGACCACCGGACTGTAGATGGCGCTTTAGGCGGTCAATACCTGCAAAGAATGCAACAACTTTTGGAAAGTTTTGACACAAGCCGGGTTGTTTAGACTCAAATAAAACTTAAATTCGCAGCATCACAGCACACTTGCTGTGGTGCTTTTTTAATTATAACCGATTCAATGAAACTTAACCTTACCAAACCACTTGCCGTTTTTGATCTGGAAACAACAGGCACCAATGTTGGCACCGATCGCATAGTAGAAATTAGTATCATCAAGATTCATCCAGATGGACGAGAGGAAACACTTACCCGAAGGGTAAATCCGGGCATCCCCATACCAGCGGAAGTCATTGCCATTCACGGTATAACCGATGAAGATGTGAAAAATGAGCCCACTTTTGCCATCTTGGCCCCGGTGCTCAATCAATTTCTGGTTAACTGCGACCTGGGAGGTTTTAATTCCAATAAGTTTGACATTCCATTATTGGTGGAAGAATTTCTAAGAGTTGAGGTTGATTTCGACATCAAAGGCCGCAAGTTTGTAGATGTTCAGAATATCTTTCACAAAATGGAGCCGCGAACCCTAAAAGCAGCTTACAAGTTTTACTGTGATAAGGATATTGTAAATGCACATTCCGCCGAAGCTGACACACGTGCTACCTATGAAGTACTGCTGTCGCAGTTGCAGCGGTACGAAGGGGTTGAATACGCGGATAAGGATGGAAAAATCAGCACACCGATTGTAAATGACGTCCGTCTGTTGCATGACTTCTCCTCTCAGAACCGCAATGCTGACCTTGTGGGACAAATCATCTACAATGATAAAAACCAGGAGGTTTTTAACTTCGGAAAGCATAAAGGCAAATCGGTGGAAGAAATTTTTAACAATGAATCGTCGTATTACGACTGGATGATGAAAGCCGATTTCCCGCTCTATACAAAGAAAATAATTACAGCCATAAAACTTCGGGGATTCAACAAAAGTTCAGTAAAGATTTAACAGGAGTATATTAGTAAAGCTCCACAAAATATTATCCCAACAAAATATTATCTACATGAAAATCATCTGTATCGGGCGCAATTACTCAGAACACGCCAAAGAGCTTAACAATCCGCTGCCTTCAGAGCCTGTGTTTTTCATGAAACCGGAATCGGCGCAGTTACGAAACAATCAGCCATTTTTTTACCCGGACTTCTCCAAAGATATTCATTACGAAGCCGAGCTAGTTCTACACATCAACAAGGTTGGCCGGAATATTCAGGAAAAATTCGCACATACGTATTACGATGGAATTGGCGTTGGCATTGACTTTACAGCCCGCGACCTACAACAGAAAGCCAAGGAAAAAGGGCTGCCATGGGAAATGGCCAAGTCATTTGATTTTTCCGCACCTGCAAGCGAGTTTATCGCAAAAGAAACATTTGCGAATTTGAATAACATTACTTTCGGACTTTTCAAGAACGGAGAAGTGGTACAAAAAGGCAACTCCCGCGATATGATATTTTCATTTGATGCCATTATTGCCTATGTTTCCCGATTTGTAACCCTCAAGCAGGGCGATTACATTTTCACCGGGACGCCTGCCGGCGTAGGGCCAGTGGTGATTGGTGATACACTGGAGGCATTTATTGAAGATCGGAAAATGTTGTTGTGCAGAATTAAATAGAACGTGTACTTTTCTACCCACGCAAAGACGCAAGGACGCAAAGATTTTCATATAAACCTGTCGGACGAACGGGAAGACAGGAAAGCATTCCCCGAGGAACGAAGAGGAAGAATTGCCTGAAAAAGGGGAGTGAAAGGTCAGACAGAATCTGAATCTGAGCGAAACGTTAAGCTCATTCCCGGTAAGGGTTACCATCCCCTCCTTTGTCGGGGACGTTATCCCATGCACAGAAAATATTTCTCCAATTGGGAAGACGCCAAAATAACGGCAGGGCTGGGAAGCATTCCCTGAGGAACGAAGGGGAAGAATTCCCTGAAAAAAGGGAGGAAAGTGTGAAAATAATCTGCAAAGTTAAGGATCAACCCTTTCCCCGGCAAGGGTTACCATCCCCTCCTTCGTCGGGGAAGTTATCCCATGCACAGAAAATATTTCCCCTCCCCGAAAGGATAAAATAACACAGCTTTTTCTCACACAAAAGCAATATCATCAATCACATCATCACCAGCGGCTTTATTGAGGGATTTGATCAGTTTTGTGCGGGCATAACCCAACTCTTCGCGCAAAGCAGGAGAGTTTAGTTTGACATATAAAATCCGGTGCTTAATGTACAAGTGGGTGGTATCGCGGGCAATCATCTTTCCAACCACACTGTCCCACAAACTTATTACGTTTGTCTGGTTCAGCTTGTCGCCAATGCGATAGGTATTGATCAGTTCCTCGATAACATCTATGGCTTGCGCGCGTTTCCTAACGCGTGCCTAGTGTGGACCTGTAAAATTTAACCTGATTCAGTTGCATATCTACAATGATAGTAAGTGGTAGCACGCGTTAGGAAACGCGCGCAAGCAGAGAGGAAAGTGTGAAGATAATCTGCAAGGTTAAGGATCAACCCTTTCACCGGCAAGGGTTACCATCCCCTCCTTCGTCGGGGACGTTATCCCATGCACAGAAAATATTTCCCCTCCCCGAAAGGATAAAATAACACAGCTTTTTCTCACACAAACGCAATATCATCAATCACATCATCCCCTGCGGCTTTATTGAGGGATTTGATCAGTTTTGTGCGGGCATAACCCAATTCTTCGCGCAAAGCAGGAGAGTTTAGTTTGACATATAAAATCCGGTGCTTAATGTACAAGTGGGTGGTATCGCGGGCAATCATCTTTCCAACCACACTGTCCCACAAACTTATTACGTTTGTCTGGTTCAGCTTGTCGCCAATGCGATAGGTATTGATCAGTTCCTCAATAACATCCTTGAGTGATTGATTGTTGGTAAGCCGTTTTGCCATGATTGAAATACTAATTTATTTGTAGAAGTGTTAAAAACCGTTTCTATATCAAGGATACAACACCATCTTTAACTTCAAAAATGCGGTGATCGATGCTGGTGGATTCAAATATTTTATTAACACGCTCAGGCTGGGTATCGGTGATAAAAACCTGCCCAAAACTGTTGTCACCCACTAGGTTTATGAGCTGAGAAACCCGGTCGCTGTCAAGCTTATCAAAAATATCATCAAGTAAAAGAACGGGTTTAAAGTTTTTAATACCCTGGGTATAATCGAATTGAGCGAGTTTTATGGCAAGGACAAACGATTTTTGCTGACCCTGCGAGCCAAATTTCTTGACGGGATAGCCACCAATGGTAAACTCCAGGTCATCCTTATGAACGCCGGCAGTGGTATATCTGGCGCCCAAATCACGCTGCTGATTGACATTAAGTATAGCTTTCATATCGCTGGAAGCCAGGTCTGAATTATAGCCGATGTCAACCGAATCCCTACCATTACTGATAAACTCAAAGTACTTCCTGAAGACAGGCAGAAAACCTTCGATAAACACATTTCGGCGGGCAAAAATGCGTGCGGCAGGCCCCAGCATTTGCTCGTCCCAAATTTCGAGAGATGTACGGTCAAAGTAACGTTTCTCGGCGAAATCCTTCAATAGTGCATTGCGCTGGGCGAGCGATTTATTGTAGGTAATTAAATCGTCGAGATAAAAATGGTCAAACTGTGAAATGACCGAATCCATGTATTTCCGGCGTAACTCACTGCCTTCATTTATCAGGTCGCGGTCGTATGGGGAAACCATCACCAAAGGGAATTCACCGATATGATCGGCCATTCTCTCGTAATCTTTGGAGTTGAGGCGGAATTGTTTCTTTTGATTCCTGCGCTGAATACAACTCACTTCATCATGGCCACTCCCGTTGCGGACATATTCGCCATGAATGGCAAAAAAATCTTCGTTATGCTTAATATTCTGGCTATCAACGAGATTAAAATAGCTCTTTGTGAACGAGAGATAATGAATGGCATCCAGCAGGTTGGTTTTTCCCACGCCATTCAGCCCGGTAAAGCAATTTATTTTCTCAGAAAACATCAGCGATGCCTCGCTGTAGTTTTTAAAATTGAAAAGGGTAAGTTTCCTGAGGTACATGTTTGCTTATTTAACTTCAAATTTATTCCGGATTTGATTTGCCACTTTCTCCAACAACCATAAGGGTGTAGATGTTGCGCCTGAAATGCCGATTCTATCCAAGCTCGTGAACCAATCCCCAACTTCGTCTGCGTCTGAAACAACATAAGTCCTGGGATTAACACCCCGGGCAATGCTGGCCAGGAACTTGCCATTAGAACTATTTGATCCACTCACAAATATAACAATATCGTGTGAGGCAGCAAAATCCTTTATCGCGGGTGCCCTTCGGCTTACCTGATGGCAAATGCTTTGCTCAAACACAAGGTGATCAATCGTTGCGACTTCGCGAAAGGCTTCATTTTTAATGAAATCACAAAATTGACTGTACTTTTCCTGGTCGGCTGTGGTTTGGGCATAAAAATGCATGGGCTCCTTAAAATTGAGGACTTTCGCTTCCGCGACATTACTTATTACCCTTACATTACCGCTGGTTTGGCCTATCAGCCCATTGATTTCAGGATGGCCGGGCTTGCCAAACAAAATAACTTTACCGCCATTCTTCCGCAATGTTTTACTACTCTCCCCTACCTTATGCTGAAGCCTTAACACAACCGGACAGGTTGCATCAATAAAATGATCCTTATTTTCGGCTATTTTGCGAAATGTTTCAGGTGGCTCGCCATGCGCACGGATAAAAATATGTTTTCCTTCCGGAACAATTCCATCGTGGTCAATCACGTCCAATCCCAGATCTTTGAGGCGCTCCATCTCAGCCTCATTGTGAACGAGTTCACCCAGACAAAGCATTTCATCCGGTTTGCCCAGTTGATCCTCAGCCATTTTAATCGCCCGTTTCACACCAGAACAAAAGCCAGCGGTGGGATCAATATCAATGACGGGAAGCGTTGGTTTCATACGACAAAAGTACGAAAAAACAGGGGAAAGCACAGAAGAGAAAATGGGCGTAGATGTTCTGGACAGTGCCTGACAGACAGGAATTTTGATTAGCGGAAGATAGTCCCGAAACTTTAGTATTAATTCCAACCCACTTTAGACGAAGGAACAATAGTATATTTCAATAATTCCCATGTCTCTGTGGTATTGTCAGTTTTTGCAATTACCTTCTTTATAATTCCCACGTAATCAACATAGTATATATTCATATCACCAGGAAAATTTCCACCATAATTTATAACGTCCATTTTTACAACATCAGCATACGATTCCCCATTTACAACAAAAGAATTGTAAATGTCTGCTATTTTAGCACTCAATAATTCATCTCCAATTTGATGACTTGATAAATATTCAACTCCGATTGGTTCTCCGCCAACCATCCAACTGCGACTGATATAATCTTCTCTAAGTGTTCTTTGATAGGCTCCAAATTGACTGCTGTTATATGATAAAACGTAAACTTGTTCTTCACCGGGGCTTCCTTGTCCCGGACCGGATGGTCCATAAACTACAGTATCAATTTCAACGCTGGTCAGCACAATAGTATCATATAGCGTAGTGTCAGTATTGTTGTAAATCCAATAGGATCCTTCATTAAACAGTAGTGGATATAAACTTACAGAAATCTTATAGTGAAAATAGGTGTTTTCTTCTTCATCTTTACAACCAGCGCATACCATCAAACTGATGAAAAGCATCATTAACAAGCTTTTACTATGCTTTAGTGTCAAAAGTTTTTTCATCTAATATTGAGCCTTATACATCAGAAATCGTAGCTTCAAATGCACTGCTAATATACGAATTTAGAACATAAAAGTCAAGGTGTATTATTTCATCTCTTTAAGGGAGAAGCAATTAAGTATAGTTTGATTTCTTTAATTATTACATTCCACTACTATCTATCCGGCAAAAAGAATCAAACTGAACAATAGCAGCAAAGCAATAAAAGCCTTTAAATTATTTGACCATCAATTTGGTGATTGAAGTAGTCTTTGTATAACCAGTATTATTTCCTTTTCTTTTGTAAATCAAGATAAAGCTGTTCAACTTTATCTCTTGCCCATTGGGTTTTTCTTAAAAACTTAAGGCTTGAATTAATGGAGGGATTATCTTTAAAACAATTGATATTGATTTTCATGGACAGCCTTTCCCAGCCATACTCTTCCACTAACACTTCCAGTATAGTTGCCAATTTAACTCCGTGTAGCGGATTATTCAGTTGTTTTTCGGGTTGAATATTTTCGTTTTCCATTTTTTGTTTAGATTTGCTGTAATGGTTTGGCTATGAGAAACAGCTCATAGATTTACACATTACTTTTAGCCTTTACACCATTTAATCATAATTTTAAAACCATTGCTAATTTACGGCATTTTACGACTATAGTTTCAATATATACAATTCTCTTCTACCATTACAAAACGCTTAACGCTGAGTTAATATACCAGCTTCTTAATCTGCCAATAATTCCTCAATTATTGATTCGAGACCATCCGATGGAGATGGTAAATTTGCATTAACTATTAACCCATCCGTATCAATTAAAATATATCTGGGTATTGTTGTTATTGAATAGCTTTTCCCGAATTGAGTATTCATACCATTAATAATTAATAATTCTTGCGTATCTTCTTTAACACCCTCTTTTTTAATGAATTTTCTCCATCTTTCGATAGATGAATCAACTGATAGGGTTAAAAAAACAATTTCGTCGCTACCCTTATATTTAGTCGCCATAGCCATAAAATCAGGTCTATTATCCAGGCAAGCTCCACACCAGGTTGCCCAAACATCAATCAAAACGTATTTCCCCTTATAATCAGACAAAGAAATTTCTTCATCCAAAAGATTCATTGCCTTAAAGTTAAAAGCGGTTTTCCCTTTTTGTGAACCAAAGAAAGAAATCGAAGATTGTTCAAAAAGATAAGCGTACTTGTTGTTCTTTTCCTTTTTGATAGCTTGCTTTATTTGATCTTCATTTAACAAATGTCGCATCTTTGGCCAAGTGCCTGGCGCATTTATAAGATCCCTGATATATGTTGCTTTAACAAGATCAGACATATCTTTATTTGAAATGCGACTTTCTATATATATCAAGAAATCAACCAAATTGTCCGACTTCTTTTCATTGCGCGCCAACTCAATTTCAAACTTATAAAGTAAAAAAGAAGGAAATGATCTGTTCCAGTAGTTATCTACATCAATATCATTAATAAAAGTATAGAAAGGATCGTTGAAATCTATTTCATGAGAACGACCATAATATAACAGTAAACCATCAATCCTTGCACTGTTCTCAAATAATAAAGCTTCAATTTCAGTTTTACTAAGGTTTTCTTTATGCCCGATCAGGACACTATCCCGATGTTCTTTATGCTTTTTATATACTTCAGAAACTTCCACTGGATTGAATTCTCCCCAAAGAAGATTTGAATTTTTCTGATTAAATTCATTGTTATTTCTCCATAGATAAATCAACAAAGAATCACCCAGATCATTACTTGAAAGCGTGTTTAGCGTATCTAATGACAACAATATTTTCTTCCCCGGGATTAAAATACTGTTATAAAGATAGAAGGCTTTTTCATTTTTCGTCGAAAAGGCAGCAATTGTCGGGGATTCTAACTTAATTTTATGTTCTGCAACTTCCGGCGATAAAGTCGCTATGGTTCGTTCGGAATTCCTTTCCTTAATAATGATTGAATCCTTGCCAATTAAATCATTGTTTAGGGTTACATAAACGTAGTTGTCATTTTTGCATCCGAAAAACATGAATACAGAGATAAGAATAATTAGTTTATTAAACTTGATAATGTGCAGATTATAGAAATTGAACATACATTTCGGATTTAACAAGTCATTCCCGCACAAATGTATGTAGAAAATATCAATATTCGATTTTAACTATAAAGTAGTTCCAAAATTTCATGTCATAGATAATTAAAATTCTGTTATTGTTGGCCCTTCTCCAAAACCAGAAATAAATATTTGTTTTTGCAATTAGTTCTATCAACTTTCTTGTATTAACTTTGCTCTGTTAAACCACCAACACGCAACATTTTATGAGAATCCTGACTCCACTAGTTCTTGCATTTGCTTTTTTGAGCTTTTCGTGCAGCCACAATACATCACAAACGCCTGCCGTGGCTAAAGCAACCATTAAAGTTGGCGTATTTGATGGCCATGGCGGCGCTCAAACCTGCGTTTGGGAAGCAGTTGAGGCCATTAAAATAGACAAGGAAATGGACGTGAGGCTTATCACTACCTCCGATATTGCCAATGGATGTCTGGATTCTCTTGATGCCATAATTATTCCCGGAGGTGGAGGCAGCCGTCAGTTCCTGAATCTCGGGCACGAGAATCAGGAGCGCATTCGCAGATTTATAGCCAATGGTGGCGGCGCCGTGGGCATTTGCGCCGGTGCTTATCTTTTTTCAAATACACCGGACTATGCATGTCTTGCCTTAAATGGCTTACAGGCCATTGACATTGAGCACGATAACCGCGGACATGGACTTGCCAAATTCACGCTGAATGAGGAAGGAAAGAGAATATTCCCCGAGCTGGCTTCACGCGACACTAATTATGTGGTTTATTATGAAGGCCCTGTTTTTGTAAATGCTCCGGACTCAATCAGCTACACCTCCTTTGCTACCATGGAGAGCGATGTTCACGAGGAAGGTGGTGCTCCTGCAAATATGACCAATGCAAAACCTTTCTTCATTGGCAATAGCTTTGGCAAAGGGCTGGTATTCAGCACCATTGCACACCCCGAAGCTACTCCCGGCATGCGCTGGCTCATTCCGCGGATGGTAAGGTGGACGCTTGGTAAAGAGTATATTACATACAATGAGAATGCAGTAAGGCCGGCTTTATTTGATAAAGAAATCCTTTTTAGCAAAGATATGCTTAAACGCGAATCGGCATACTATTCTACTTTTCTTTACGGTTCACCCGAAGAGAAAATAGAAGCGCTTAACTGGCTTGAAAGCAACATATCGTGGGACGCCAAACGCTGGGTGCAGGGATTGATCTTTGATGCAAACGCCGGAGTAAGGGCAAGAGCCACCGAGTACATTTCCAATTCGGAGTTTACCCATTATCTCCCTGATCTAAGAGCAGCCCTGAAAGGAGAAAAGGATGAGGAGGCAAAAGTGAAAATGGAATCTGCGATAAGGTTCTTAGAAGGAATTTAAAGCATCTTGGGAAGATTAAATCGGCTTAAAAACTGATATATTTTGTCTTCTGAATGCTTTTGTTAAAGCGGTTAATTATTCCAGAACATATTCTTCATTTTCCATCGTTGTGGCATTCACAAAAACAAGTTTAAACGGATAGTTGAAACCACCATTGTTTAAACTATTCCTGAATATTCTTGCCTCTGTTAACAATTGTGCATTATTCCATTCCTGTTTGAGAATAAATAATCGCAGGGAATATGCACCATCTTCTATTCCCATCAGTAAATCAAAAATGTGTCTACTCCGGCCAACAGCCTTTTTCACAGCAGTTATTTTATTTTATAATTCAATCCCATTGTAAAATTCAAAGAATTTATCAAACTATAATATCCATAAAAACTTTTTGTAAAAACGCTGATTAATCCATTGGTGTACCTTAAGTTTAAATCAAGAGTTGTTTTATCATTCACGCTAAACTGAACACCACCGCCAATAAGTGCACCTACATCAAAACGGCGCATAAAAGATGGGAATGGATCAATTTTATATTTTTCAATTGCCCCGCCAAACCCATGTGCATCATATACAGGCGATTTGATTTTGGCTGAAATCATATAAGATGGATACATCCCTAAATCCAAAAACCATTTAAAACCATTTGGTTTGTGGAATCTCACGTAGCAAGGCAAGGCTAAGTAGTCCAATAAGTAGGTGTATTTCACAATATGAAGCGGTTCACCAATAAGGTTAGTAAAAGTGTACTGGTCTCCATACCCTCTTTGGTCATAAATCAATTCAGCACCTAAAGTGGTGCGATCTGATATAGGCTTTAACAAACTAACGCCGGCAGTAAAACCCAATCGATGCCCTGCCGGTGGCGAGAAGTCCGAGTACAACAACCCGGAGACCGTTGGCCCGGCTTTTACTCCAATGGTCTTTTTTTGACAATAAACCTGTACGGAAAGGAAACTGAGTAAGAGTGAAGCAATTATTAATCTTTTCATTTTCAAGTAATTGTGTTAACAATCAATTTAAAACAGTGCTAAGAGTAAAAAATTCATGCCGCAAGGTCGCAAATTAAATGGTATATTGATCAAACAGGGTAAATGTTTTGTTACCGGGATTTTTGGTAATCCCTTTATGATTTCATTAAAATATAAAGAATCCCAAAATAGGCCAATATTCCGGCAATTATTGCAAATCTTCTTTGCCTGAATTTCTTCTTAAAATTTTCTTCTTTCAGGGCTGATAAGCTCATATCATAATCTAATTTACCCAGCAATATCACGGGTGAAATAAGGAAAATGGTAAATTGCTGAAGGATGGAATACTTTTTAAATTCATTTTCTCCTAATTCAAATTCTCATAGTTTTTCATATTCTTTTAACTCTTCATTCCATTCTGCTATCAACTCAAGTTGATATCTTTCTGAAATATTACGTTTTACCAGTTCTATTTTTGCCTGATCAACGACTAACCCATTATCCCCTTTACCAGATTCCCCGCCACCGAAATGACCTGTCCGGTGATATAACCGGAGGATGGAGAAAGCAGCCAGGCGGCAAGTTCTGCAAAATGATCGGGATTACCCATCTTTCCGATGCCGGTTTCCCCGGCAAATATGTCACGGGCTTCCTCAATGCCAATTCCCAGGGTTTCCGACTTTTTTACGAAAAGGCGCTTCATGGCATCGGTTTCATGGTAGCCTGGAGCCAGAATATTGATGGTGATTCCATTTCCGGCCACTTCATCGGCAAGCGTGCGCACCATTCCGGCAACAGCCGCCCGAAATGCATTGCTCAATACGAGTTGCTTAACCGGTTGTTTCACCGAAACGCTCTCTATCAAAACAATTCGTCCATAACCGGCCTCAGAAAATTTGGGTATCAGCCGCTGCAGCAGCTTAATTTTCCAATAAAGTACCTCGTTGAAAGCATCCATCCATTGAGTTGGATTTATTTCCATAAAACCACCTGCAGGCGGACCACCGGCATTCAGCACAATGCCATGCAACGTTTTCCCATCAAGCTGCTTCATCAGATTTTCAATAAAATCCTTCGAAGTAACATCCGCCTGCATGGGAATATAGCGTTCACAGCCAGGTTTGCTGTCGCATTTTAATAAATCTGTACGCCTTGCAACAGCTATAACTCGGGCATTTTCTTGAATCAGGCGTTCGGCAATGGCTTTACCGAAGCCGGAAGAAGCGCCAAGAACAACAAAAAGCTTATCATTCAGATCAAGATCCATAGGATAATAAGGTAAATGTTATTTTTTTCTGGTGAATTTCTTTCGGTAATGTGTCGGTGGGATTGCCTTGGGGTCGTATTCAGGGCCGGGTCCCAGTTCAGGTGGAGGCTGAAGTTTCAAGATTTTGCTTTCGATTAGTTTTTCAATTTTTGAGAACCTGAACATATCTGTTTCATTCACAAAAGTAATGGCAATTCCCGACTGCTCGGCACGGGCGGTGCGGCCCACGCGGTGCACATAATCCTCCGCATCGTGAGGCACATCGTAATTAACTACCAGGCTAATGTTCTCAATATCAATACCCCTAGAAAGCACATCGGTGGCAACCAACATCTGTAAAGCCCTGTTGCGGAAACGCAGCAATACCTTTTCCCGATCGCTTTGCTCCAGATCGGAGTGAATATCAGCAACCTGAAACTTAGCAGAAATCAGCTCCCGTGTAATGGATTTCACCTTGCTTTTTGTGGATGCAAAAATGAGAATACTCGGAAGATCCTTGTCCTTAATTAACTGTATAAGCGTTTGTAATTTCTGATTATCATAGGTCAGATAAGCGGCTTGCAAAATTCCTGCCGCCGGCTTTGACACGGCAATATTCACCTCAACCGGGTTTTTAAGGATTTTCCTGCTCAGGTCGCGTATCCGTGAAGGCATAGTAGCTGAAAAAAGAAAAGTTGACCTGTTGGTGGGCAAATAACTGATTATCTTCATGATATCATCCACAAAACCCATGTCCAACATGCGGTCGGCTTCATCCAAAATCAGGTGTTGCAATTCTGAAACAGGGATAATATCCATATTCAGGAAAGAAATGAGCTTGCCTGGTGTAGCCACCACTACATCAACGCCCTGACTCAGCGCCCGCTTTTGCTGCTCCCATTCCATGCCATCGGTACCTCCGTAAACAGCCATCGAACTGATGCTCAAAAAATAGCTCAGTCCTTCTAATTGTTGTGCAATTTGTATGGCTAGTTCACGTGTAGGTGAAATGATAATGGTATTTACTCCTTTCACCGGATTGTTGATGATGCGGTGTAAAACCGGAAGCAGATAGGCCGCTGTTTTACCGGTGCCCGTTTGTGCGCATCCAATAACATCCTTTCCCTGCATAATAAGAGGAATGATTTGTTTTTGAATGGGCGTGGGTGTTTCAAAACCAATAGAATCGAGGCCTTCCATAACTGGACCTGCGAAACCAAAGTCATGGAAGCTGACAGCTTCCGTATTTTCGGGTAAATTATCCATTAAAATCTTTGTGAAAATAGGTGAAAAATGGCTACCAATGCAGCGAACCAAAGGTAAGAAACAATCAGGCGTGTTTTTAGTATTAATTACTGGAATTCCTTTCTAACGAATCAGAGAAAATAATTAGAAATAGGTTATCTTATATTGACTTGGTTTACAAATCATTATGCGCTCTCTTACAAAGAACAGGGCACAAAAAAAGGGGTAATGCTACCCCTTCTTTTTTATTTCTGCAAGATTTCAGACTATTCAACAACGGTCTCAATAAGGGTCGTATCAGCAGCCATAGCAGCATTGATTGAATCCTGGATGCGAGCCTGCTCAGCTTCAACAAGAGCGATAGAATCAGCAACGCGGATTGAATCCAAACGTGATTGCTCAGCCAATTGTTCAGCACTTGGACCACAAGCTACCATTGTTGCAAGACCTGCAACAACTAAAATCATTGATAATGTTTTCATGTGTAGAGTTTTTTTGTATTTTGTTAACGGTACAAATGTACATAAATTTGAAATTAAAAAGCAAGTAAAAATCAATATTTTTTAATATTTTTTTAATGGCTTTACTAATTGATTATCAATTACTTATAAATTAATTAAAAAATATTTTCAAAATTGACCTTAAAATGGCCTTAATTTTTCGTCGTATTTCTATCTTGTTTTAATATAAACCAATATTTTTCGACTCTAAAAAAGGATAATTATGCCCTGCTTAAATCCTCTTTTTTACACCTTTGATTTGTACCTTTGTTTCGATTAACCGAAAAACTTATGCAAGACAACAAACCCCTGGCTGAATTACTCCGGCCGACCAGCCTCGATGAATATGTGGGGCAGGAGCATTTGGTGAGCGAGGGGTGCATTTTAAAAAAGGCGATTGACTCAGGAAATATTCCCTCGATGATACTGTGGGGACCTCCAGGGGTGGGAAAAACCACCCTCGCCCACATCATTTCCATTCGGCTGTCGCACACCTTTTTCACCCTGAGTGCGATCAACTCAGGCGTTAAGGATATTAGGGAAGTCATTGAAAAGGCTAAATACTCGGAATCAAAATCGATTCTTTTCATTGACGAAATTCACAGGTTCAGCAAATCGCAACAGGATTCCTTGCTGGGCGCGGTTGAAAAAGGTATTGTTACTTTAATAGGTGCAACCACGGAGAACCCTTCCTTCGAAGTCATCTCCCCGCTCCTCTCACGTTGCCAGGTTTACATTTTACAGCCACTGACCGCAGAAAATCTGAGGCAGTTGACAGCCAAAGCTGTTGCAAGGATAAAAGAACAATCCAACATCACTCTGAATATAAAGGAAGATGAAGCTTTGCTACGGATTTCAGGCGGAGATGCCCGAAAACTACTGAATGCCATTGAATTGATTGCCTCGGCGGGTGTGGTAGAGAACAATACGATCACCATCGACAATACATCCACAACCCGGATTATTCAACAAAACCTGGCTTATTACGATAAGCAAGGCGAAATGCATTACGACATTATTTCGGCCTTTATCAAATCCATGCGAGGCAGTGATCCCAATGCCAGTGTTTACTGGCTGGCCCGAATGATTGCCTCGGGCGAAGACCCGCTTTTTATCGCCCGCCGGATGCTTATCCTTGCTTCGGAAGACATTGGCAATGCCAATCCCAACGCGCTGCTGCTTGCAAACGCCTGTTTTGACTCCGTGCATAAAACCGGTTATCCCGAATGTCGCATCATTCTCTCACAATGTGCTGTTTATCTGGCTACTTCGCCAAAGAGTAATTCAACTTACCTCGCTATAAATGAAGCCCTGGCTTTGGTTGAACAAAAAGGCGATCTGCCAGTGCCCATCGCCATCCGAAACGCCCCCACAAACCTGATGAAAAATATCGGATACGGAAGCGGGTACAAATATGCCCATGATTTTGAGGGCAATTTTGCCGAAATGGAATTTTTGCCCAATGAAATTTCAGGCCTGAGCCTATACAAACCCGGACAGAATCCCAGGGAAAACGAAACACGCAATTACCTGAAGTCCATCTGGAAAAACAAATACAAATATTAAATCAATCTTACGATGCACCAAACACCCGATATCGACAAAATTAAAAAATATAGCAGTGGCAACTTTTTTCTTCTGGCCGGCCCATGTGTGGTTGAAAATGAAGAAATGCCGCTCGAAATTGCCTCTTATATTAATGACATTGCGCAAAAACTTGAAATACCTTTTGTATTCAAGGCTTCCTACCGCAAGGCAAACCGCTCAAAATCATCTTCATTCTCCGGTATTGGCGACATAAAAGCACTTGAAGCGATTGCCAGGGTTGGCGAAACGCTTCACATTCCAGTAGTTACCGATATTCATTCAGCCTCAGAAGCTGAACTTGCCGCTGCCTATGTTGACATTTTACAAATTCCGGCCTTTTTGTGCCGGCAAACCGACCTGCTGGAAGCTGCTGCTGAAACAGGCAAATGGGTGAACATAAAAAAAGGCCAGTTTTTATCGCCAGAATCCATGAAATTTGCGGTAGAAAAAGTGAGAGAAGCCGGTAATAATAATATTTTACTTACCGACCGGGGAACGATGTTCGGTTATCAGGATATGATTGTGGACATGCGAGGGATTCCGGCGATGCAAAGTTTTGGCACACCGGTTATCCTTGATATTACCCATTCTTTGCAGCAACCCAATCAACCCGGTGGAGTAAGTGGCGGAAACCCGGCAATGATATCAACCATAGGTAAATCAGGAATTGCGGCAGGCTGTGATGGTATTTTTCTGGAAACACATCCCAACCCTGCAATTGCAAAATCAGACGGAGCAAATATGCTGCCTTTGCATCTGCTGGAAAAATTACTGAACGACCTGGTCATCATGCGACAGGCCTTTCTTCAGACAATGAAATAAGATCAGAAGGAAATCGGGAAGAGCAATCCTGATAAAAAACCAAAAAGGAGACTAAGCACCCATAACATACCGGCAGTGAATATCAGGTAAATCAGCACAAAGGAAAAGCGCTTTGTCTCTTTTGTTTTTAAAAGCAGGGGCAATCCCGCCCAGAAAAGATAAAAGGAATACAAGCCAGGGATTAATGCCAGAAAGAATATTGGATTAAGGTTTACCAGTGCAAACATCAGCAAGATTGGGGAGGCTGAATACAAAACCAGCCGGGCTGAAGATTTAAAATGCCTCTCCGAACCGAATTTAAGTGCCATTCGATTGACAAAAAATGAACCCGCCATTAGAAGTGTCAATTGTATAATGATGTAAAAGCCAGCCTGCACCAAAGGAAAGGAAAAGCGATAGGCATCAATATCCAGATCGTTCCGCACGTATATAAAGCTGCCAATAAATTGAGCTAAAGCCCCAAGAAGAATCAAACGGAAAGCAAACTGACTGAAATCATCTTTTAATGGCCTCTTTTCGAGTGAAATTACTTTCCATTCGTAAGTAGGAAAAAGCAACAAACTCTTAAGGCGCTCAAAAATATTTATCTTTTGCATTGATTATAAAGAACTTAATAATTGTAGTCCGTCAATGAGTATTCAAAATCAATAAATACCAAATCCCATCCGGGCAGAGTGAGCATGAAATGCAATACCTTCCCCATAAGGATTAAAATGAAAACAAATCTGCTATTTAATTGAAATCATACGTATGGCACCTGTTAGCGGGCTAAAATTAACCTCAGAATAGTTGCCTGCGGGCAGAAAAGTTACCACACCAAACTGGCTGATCATTTCCGTTCGTTCCACCAATACATTATAGCCTGAAGTTACTGAAACTTTCGACTGCTGGGGAATACGGTAGTATAATCCATGACCTTTTTTCTCAATCTCATTCCGCTGTTTGACAAAATCCAGCATCGTTGGATTTACATTTTCAGGGGTAATGGTAAGGTTTACACTTTCACCTGAGGAGGAATTTTTTGGCTGAATTCCTCCACTTTGCGAGAATTTGCACAAACTTTCAAGCATCCCTTCTTTTGTTTCGCGAGGAGTAACCGTGAAATTATAGCTGCTTGTAGTAATCCTGGTTGTACCTTTAAAAAGTGACAAATATTCTTTTTGAATCTTTTTCAATTCGGAAATCATAAACTCAAGGCTTTCCTTTGAGTAGTTTACTTCCTGATACCCGGTAACTAAACTGAAGATATTTTCGTCAATCTTGCGGATGGTTTCGGCTGTTTCTTTCGCCATCTGTTCGGTTGATTTCTCAGAAACGCTGCGCCTAACTACCTTTTCCTCGATGGTGGTTGTGTCCACACTGATGCGCCGGACAATGGTATCCACCTTTTCCAGGATGGTAGGCTTCAGTAAATCGACAAATAACTTGCTTTGATCTTTCCCAAAGGTCAATTTATCAACTTCATCATTTCCTTTGGAACGCAAAACCTGCGAAAAACCACTAATAATCCCTTGTTCCGACAAAGCGAGGCCAATTTCTGCTCCTTTGGATTTTTTGTCAAATTCAATAAAGTACAGTTGATCGGGATCGGCTTCTGCGCCAACATTAACTTCAACGCCCTTTATGGCATAACGTGTAACATCTTCTTTAACAACATTTTGAAGACCAAGGTATTTACCCGCAAAATCAGCAAACGGACCCTTGAAAATTTCCGATTTTTCGACCGAAATATTTACTGATATTGTATTTCTGGGAAGGGAATAAACAAAACCCTCCTTTGCAGGAGCAACGGCAGCTTTGTCAACAGGATACACATTAAATTGAGCCCTGGCCACAAAAGAAAAACAAATAAAAGGGAAAATAATAAGCCAATGGCTATGCTTTTCAACAAAAGACTTCATGATCTCTAATTTTTTGTCAAAGGTAAACATTTTGTAAGATTTATTTTAAAGGCTGATTTGCATTAGGCATTAATATTGGTTGCATCACATGCTATCACTAATTGTTGTAAATTTGACACTGGAAATACAACCTTATGAGCCAGAAAAACCATCGTTTGAAAAACACAAATCCTGGGTTAGAAACTAAAACAATATACCGAGACACCCCGCAGCGAAGTCTTATTAAAGCGCTTACCTACAGAATTGCTGCAACTGGTGTTATGTTCATTGTTTTCTTTGTTGTACTGCGCACTTCAACCAAGCGTGATTCGTATGAAAGCCTGAGCGATGCCGGCATCATCAGTGTGATTGATTTTGTTTTGAAACTTGCCATTTATTATTTCCATGAACGTATTTGGTCGGGTATTTACTGGGGTAAATACTGGAAAAGGCACTACTGGGTGCGCCGTGCATGGCGCAGGGCTTATCGTAATGCACACAAATAAAACTTCTTCCTGTTTAATGGAAATAACCGACCCTCAGGCCGGTTATTTTAGTTTAGTCCGATATGATAAATTACGCAGTTATCTGATAAACAGCAACTCCCGGTATTTTGGCAAAGGCCATAGTTCATCATCAACCATAAGTTCAAGTTTGTCGGCGTGGTAACGAATATCCTCAAAATAAGGTAAAACTTCATTGCAATAGGCATTGGCCATAGCTTCAATATCCTGGATTGCGTTCACCTGCCTGCGTGCTTCCACCATTACCTGAACCTTATCTTTTATAACTGCGATGTGTTCTGAAATCTCCTTAATGGTGTCAATCTGATTTTTTGACAGGGCCATATAAGTTTTGGTATCAAGCACTTCCTTCAATCCCTTTACATTATCAATCAACAAGTTCTGATATCGAATGGCAATGGGAATAATGTGGTTTATGGCCAAATCGCCCATTACGCGCGATTCAATCTGAATTTTGCGCACATAATTTTCAAGTTTTATTTCATGACGTGCACGGGCCTCCCTTTCGGATAACACATTATGATCTTCAAATAACTTAATGGCTTTAGGATCCAACAGGCATTTCAGTGCACTTGGGGTATCAGGGATATTGGAAAGACCACGTTTCTTTGCTTCCTGAATCCATTCTTCACCGTAGCTATTGCCTTCAAATACAATACGCTTTGAATCAATTATGTATGATCTCAAAACACTGAACATCGCATCTTCCTTACTCATCTTTAATACAATAAGCGCATCGACTTCTGCCCTGAACTTTTTGAGTTGATCGGCAACAATAAGGTTGAGGGCAATCATAGGTTTTGCACAGCTCGATGATGAGCCAACCGCCCTGAATTCAAACTTATTTCCAGTAAAAGCAAAAGGTGAAGTACGGTTACGATCGGTATTGTCAATCAGAATTTCTGGAATTTTAGGAATGTTGATGTTATTTCCATTGCTTGCCCCGGCTTTGCTAACCGCTTTACGGTCGGTATTTATAATAGACTCAAGCGTATCAGAAAGCTGCTTCCCGATAAATGCAGAAATGATGGCCGGGGGTGCTTCATGGGCACCAAGTCTCAGATCGTTACCGGCAGACGCAATATAAGCCCTCAGGATATCGGCATGTGTATCAACAGCCTTTAAAATATTGGCTAAAAAGACAAGAAAACGCAGGTTTGATTTTTGGGTTTTCCCGGGTGAGAGTAAGTTCTCTCCCCCATCGGTACTCAACGACCAGTTGTTGTGTTTGCCCGATCCATTTACGCCGGCATAAGGTTTTTCGTGCAAAAGCACATTGTAACCATGGCGTTTGCCTACTTTTTCGAGCAGGTGCATCAGCAATTGGTTGTGGTCCACCGCAACATTCACTTCCTCATACACGGGGGCACACTCAAACTGATTGGGGGCAACTTCGTTGTGCCGTGTGCGCACAGGAATACCAAGTCGATGAGCTTCGTATTCAAATTCGCGCATAAAATCAATGACCCTTTCGGGGATGATGCCAAAATAATGGTCAGACAATTGCTGGTCCTTCGCACTTGAATGTCCAAACAGGGTACGACCGGTCAAAACAAGGTCGGGCCTGGCTTTATACAATGCGGAATCCACCAGGAAATACTCCTGCTCCCACCCCAGGGTCGCATAAACCCTGTTTACATTTTTATCAAAATATTTGCAAATTGCCGTTGCTTCCTGATCTATGGACAAAGAAGCCTTGAGCAGGGGCGTTTTATAATCGAGGGCTTCACCGGTATACGAAACGAAAATGGTTGGGATGCACAGGGTTTTATCCATAATAAAAGCGGGAGAAGTCGGATCCCAGGCTGTATAACCTCTTGCTTCAAATGTATTGCGAATGCCGCCACTCGGGAAACTTGAAGCATCCGGTTCCTGTTGTATGAGCTCGCTGGCCTTAAAACTTTCAATGGCTTTACCTTCGCCGTCAGGCTGAATAAAGGTATCATGCTTCTCGGCTGTAGCGCCTGTAAGCGGATGGAACCAATGGGTGAAGTGCGTTGCGCCTTTGCTCATGGCCCAGGCCTTCATGGCCGAAGCTACCTGATCTGCCTTACTTCGTTCAATCCGGATGCCCTTTTCAGCGGCTAAAACGACTGCATTGTAAGCTTCTGCAGACATGTATTCGCGCATAACCGGCCTGCTGAAAGCAAGTTTTCCGTAGTAATCAGAAATTTTCCCGGGAATATCATTAAACGGCCGTCTGGGACGGGAAACAGCCATTTGGAGAGCGGTAAACCTGATGTTGCTCATTTGAAGAATTTAGTAAGAAGAAACAACTAATTGAACTTTTAGTTCTGAAAAAGGCCAAGGAATTATTGGTCCTTTACCTTTCGCGATGGCGATGAAATGAGCAACAATCCAAGAAATGTCAACATTCCATTAATTATAAGTAGCTCAAAACCAAACTGGTATCCATTAAACCACAATTCAGCATTCACGCTGATTATATAACTCACTATTGGGGAAAGAACGGCAACCAAAGGAACCCAGCTATCCCGGGCATTCCTTCGCGTAAAAAGGCCAAAACTGTATAAACCAAGTAAAGGTCCATAGGTATAACCCGCTATGGTGAACAATTTATTGATCACTGATTCATCATTTATCACCCTAAACAAGAGAACCAATAAAAACATGAGTAAAGCAAAGCCGATGTGAACGCCTTTACGGATTTGGGTACCTTTTTCCTGGGAAATATTGTTATTTCGCTCAATTCCAAGAATATCAATACTAAATGAAGTCGTTAGGGCCGTAATAGAACCATCAGCACTTGAGTAAGCGGCAGCAACCAATCCGATAAGGAAAATAATACCGGCAAAGGCACCGTGGTATTGAAGTGCAATGGTTGGAAATAAATCATCGGTGCGTGCTGGAATTGGAATACCAAGCTTAGCAGCATACAAATACAACAAAGCGCCCATGCTCAGAAAGAGAAAATTCACCGGGATTAACGCCCAACTCATGAGGTAAATATTCTTTTTGGCATCCTTAAGATTGCGGCAGGTAAGATTTTTCTGCATCATATCCTGATCCAAACCAGTCATTACCACCGCAATAAATGCCCCGCTCAAAAACTGCTTTAAAAAGAATCGTTTATCATTGATATCCATAATAAACATTTCGGAGAAGCGGCTTTCGCGGATTTCATTGAACATTTGACCTGGGCTGAAACCAAGCTCCGAGTAAATAATGGAAGCAGAAACCAACACCGCGGCAATCATAAAAGTTGTTTGAAGGGTATCTGTCCAAACGATGGTGCGAATACCTCCCCTAAAGGTGTAAATCAGAATAAGTCCGATAAACAGGGCAACATTCACCGTAAACGGAATACCCCAGCGATCGAACACAAAAACCTGTAATACATTCACCACCAAAAAAACCCGAAATGACGATCCTATACTTCGTGAAAGCAGAAAAAAGGCTGCACCTGTTTTATAGGTAGCCTTTCCGAACCTTTGATCAAGATAGGTGTAGATAGAAGTGAGGTTGCGGTTATAATAGACAGGCAGCAAAACCTGGGCGATGAAAGCATAGCCGATGAGATAGCCCAGCACAAGAACCATATACGAAAAGCCCGAAGCGCCAACTTCACCTGGAATGGAAATAAAGGTAACCCCGGAAAGGGAAGCACCGATCATGCCATAGGCCACAATGTACCAGGGTGAATTCCGGTTGCCAGTAAAATACGTTTTGTTGGTGGATTTTCGCCCGGTTATACCAGCGATGACGAAAAGTAAAAGGGAATAACCTACAAAAACAGAAAGTATGGTTATAGGATGCACTAAGCTTTTGGGGAATTTAGTTTAATTGAGCGGGCAAAGGTAAGCAAATCGGGAAAAACAAAATCTATAAATGCTGCATTTTGTTTGGCAGTGTTGGGGTCGCCAATAAACACAGTCTTCATTTTTAATCGCTTACCAAAAATCATATCAGATAATGAATCCCCTGCCATAACAGATTTTGAAAATTTCAAGCCTTTAAAGTCCTTTCTTGCCTTTAATCCCATACCGATTGCCGGTTTACGGGTGATGTGATGCGAGGATTCCAGATAGGGGGAAAAATAAACTTTGTCAATACGACCATTGGATTTCCCCAACTTATCAACCATATGTTTATGAATGTGTTGCAGTTCAATTTCCGACATTAAACCTTTGCCAATTCCCTGTTGATTTGTTACTACCACCAAAGTCCCAAAAACATTGGAAAGAAGTTTTACAGCCTCGGGAACACCTTCAATAAACTCAAACTGATCAACATTTTGTACGTAGGCACCTGGCAACCGCTTGTTGATTACTCCATCCCTGTCGAGGAACAATGTCCAGGTTTTATCAATGTTTAGATCCGCCAATTTCATGTTGTGCCCTTAAATAATCTTCGGGAATCCCGATGTCAAGAAAATAATCATTAAAAACCTGCCCTAAAAAATAATCCTGTTTGTAATGGGTTCCAAAAAAGTCTTTTTCCAGCGAAAAGGTTTCAGGAAAATCATTTTTCCTAAAATAACGGGAAGCAATCAGGTAAATTCCACCATTAATCAGTCCGGGCTGTTGAACGCTTGATTTTTCGTTGAAGGAAACAATCTGTCCTTCTGTGTTACATTCCACCGATCCGTAGCGCGAAGCATCTTCAACTGCGCGCAGAGCAATGGCCACATCAGCAAGCTTTAAGATGGTTCGTTGAAAAAACAAATCCAGATTTATTTTAAACAGGGTATCCCCATTAAGGATCAATGCATAAGGTGTTTTCACCTGTTCGAATGCCAGTTTAACGGCTCCTCCGGTTCCAAGTGGCTCATGTTCATGGGAATAAACGATCTCCATATTCCTGAAGCTATTCCCGAAATAGTCCTGAACCTGCTCACCGAGGTATCCCGTTGAAACAATGACTTTTTCCAGCCCAGCGGCCTGTAATGCCCTCAGTTGATATTCAAGGAAAGGCCGCCCGTTGATTGGTGCCATGGACTTGGGAATGTCCTTAACGGCTTCGCGAAGCCGGGTTCCCAGGCCTCCGGCCAATATAACAACATCGGGGAGTTTCATAAACATAACTACCTCGGATAAATGGCGGCTTCTACCAACTCACAAATGATATGTCCTATGGTAATGTGTGACTCCTGAATACGGGGCGTGTCTTTTGACGGAACCTTAATGATAATATCACACATTGAGGCCATTTCCCCTCCGGTCTCTCCGGTGAGCCCGATGGTGAAAAGTCCATTTTCACGCGCGGTTTCTATCGCTTTCAGAATATTCCCGGAATTGCCAGAGGTAGAAAGGGCAACCAAAACATCGCCTTTTGATCCTTTGGCCTTAACCAGACGGGCATAAATCTCATCAAAGGAATAATCATTGCCAACGGCGGTAAGGTAGCTGGTATTTACGTGAAGAGCTTCAGCATCAAGGGGCGGGCGATCATAATAAAACCTGCCGGAAAACTCAGCGGCCAGGTGTTGGGCATCGGCTGCACTGCCTCCGTTCCCACAAAACAGCACCCGGTGGTTATTGCGAAAGGCATCCACCATCAACTGCACTGACTTTTCAATATCGTCAAGGATTACTTCATTCTCCAAAATAAGCGCCTTAACGGCAATACTTTGCAGAAAAACCTCTTTTATTCTATCGTTCATGGTTAAAAATCTATCAGGCGCAAAAGTAGCTAAAAACCACCATACCGGGTAACGCTAACTCCTTAAAGCGACCATGTGGTAAGTCCAACATTGGTAAATTCGTAGCGTTTGGCTTCTCCGCCAAACTGACGGAGTGCTTCAATGACCTTTGAACGGGTAACGCCCGGGCAATAGAAAATCATGAACCCTCCACCGCCGGCTCCGCTTATCTTGCCTCCTGTGGCTCCGTTTTTCATGGCTGTATCATAAATTTTGTCAAGCAATGGATTGGTAATTTCATCGGCCATTTGCTTTTTATACTGCCAGCCATAATTCAGAATTTCTCCAATATTATCCAGTTCACCGCGCAAAAGGGCATCCTTCATCATCACCGCTTGTTTTTTCAACTGATGCATGGCCTCAATCGATTTCAAGTTGTTCTCCAACACGTTTTTAACCTGCGATTCGATGATGTGGGAAGAAAACCGGCTGGTTTGGGTATAAAAAAGAATGAGGTTATGGGCCAGCTCTTCTAAGTATAAATTTTTAATTTTCAAAGGATTAACAATCACCTTATCGTTGGCTGAAAATTCCATAAAATTAACGCCTCCAAAAGTGGCTGCATATTGATCCTGTTTCCCTCCGGCCATAGCCAGGTCAACCCGTTCAATATCAAAAGCAAGCTTTGCCAGATCATATTCACCCAGGGGCAACCTGAGCCATTCGGCAAAAGCGCCAAGTATAGCAACCACCAGTGTTGATGAAGTGCCCAATCCAGAACCAGGAGGGGCATCAACATAAGTCGTGAGGGTAAAGGAAAGCGGTTTATGCGAAAAATCACTTACAATACGGTTGTAAATTCCCCGGTGAAGGTTCAGGCTTCCATTTACAGGCAAATGTTCCATCGAATCGAACTCGTAATGCTCGTTTTTATCAGATGAATGAAAAACGATTTTCCCGTCATCGCGCGGCTCAATGGTGGCATAGGCATACATACTGATGGTGGCATTAAGAATAGCGCCGCCATAGATGTCGGAATAAGGCGAAACGTCGGTGCCGCCACCAGCCAAACCAATACGCAAAGGGGTTTTGGATCTGATAATCATTCTATTCCAATTAATTCGTATTCGTTAGTATTATTTTTTTATTAAAAACACCTTTATCACTATTAATCACAAGGTGGTAGATGCCTGCACCCAAAAATGAAAAGTCATAATAAAATCCCTCTGGATTATTGAGTTCTGCAATATCTGACAATTCATAAACCAAATCCCCCCGGATCCCAAATAACTTTAAAGAATAAAGGCGAGTGCTCATTTCAGCATTTCTGACACACACCCTTCCTGATGAGGGATTCGGGAATACTTCAACTTGTTCAGAAAATTGCTCATTGATTCCAACCGTACTCAGGATAACTTCCTGGCAAAAAGACGAAGTATCACATTCATTTGAAATGGTCAGGCAAACCTGATAATTTCCTGCTTCATTAAAAAAATGAACAGGGTCTTTCAGGTAAGAAAAAAAACCATCGCCAAAATCCCAAAGATAAATTGCAGCCTCAGAGTTATCAACAGGATGAAATGAAACCGAAAAGCCATCGCTGGAATATTCAAAATTAGGGTCAGGTGTTTCACAAATCCGAATTACTTCACAATAAGTGATTGTATCACATTCATTCATTGCTGTAAGGCACACGTTATAATCGCCGGTTTCCTGAAAAGTAAATGTGGGCTGGGGTAGATCAGAATAAAACCCATTTCCAAAATCCCAGAAATAGGATGTGGAACTGTCAACTGCTACGGTAAAATTAACCGTATTTACTTCTTCTCCATGAAAATAACTAAAATTCGGATTCGGGCTTTCGCAAAATGTATATTCAATCGTTAGAAGTGGTCTCTTCTCGGGGTCTAAATGATTACTGGATGCAAAAACTAAAGAATTATACAATTCCTCCTCAACCAACCTAAACATAAACCCAAAATTATGATCCGGATTTTTATACCAGTAATCTACCTGATTTGTGATATCAATTTCCGGATAATCCTGAATCTGACTATCCGAACCTGGAAGCAAAACAGCATTCTCCATAGTTGTTGAGGGTTGATTGTCCCAAACGACTTCGGTCTGTTCCCAATTCGATGTTATCATTAAAAGATAGGAAGAATTGTATCCTGAATGTAACTGTTGATGGCCCGATGAAGTATTACAAAAGAGAGAAAGTCTGGCACTTACAATAGTAGCCGAACCGGGGACAGAAGATAGATCAAATTTCAGAAGACTCCTTTGTAAGAATGGATTCCCATAAACTGTCCAGCAATTCGCAATAAAATCATCATCATACCAAATAGGGTAATTCATATCCGTACGCACTTCCGCATCCAACCCATTTTCTGGCCCGGGCCGAAGCTCCATACTAACCGTTGTTTGACATTTCGCCTGGAAACTAAAAAAGACCGATAACAAAAAGCCCAATAAAATTAGATTTCTCATGATCTTAAATTTTAAATTCAAAGATATGAAATTGTACCAATAATATCAATTAATCCTTTCCATGAAAATCTTTCCTTTTCAGTTATTACATTTTTCACAAATTCAGCTTCGCGATTTTCAGCATAAAATATATAGATGGCATTGGCGATTTCATCCGGTTCCGGCTGAACCACAAAACCCACCTTTCCATCAGGAACCATCTCTGATAAACCTCCCACATCCGTGGTAATCATTGGCTTGTTGAAATGATAGGCAATTTGGGTTACGCCGCTTTGCGTTGCATTTTTATATGGTTGCACGACTACATCGCAGGCACAAAAGTAAATATAAACCTCCGTGTTAGGGATAAATGTAGTCCTGAGTTCAAGCTGATTTTCAATGCCAAGTTCTTTAATCAGGGCAAGATATTTATCCTCATTTCCATAATACTCACCTGCAACCAATAACTTCAGCGGCAAGTCGCGCAGCTTTTGATCAGCCAAAGCCTTTAAAAGCAAATCCAGACCTTTATAATCGCGGATAAAGCCGAAAAACAATAAATAGTTTGTTTCCGGATCAAGTTTCAACCTGAGTTTAGCTTCTTCCTTCGGAATTGCCTCCCCAAAATTATCATACAATGGATGAGGGTAATATTCCCTGGGTTTAATCTGATTAAATTTATTCAAATCGCTAAGCACCGATTTTGACATGGCAACAAATCCATCCACAGAATTAACAAAGTACCTGACCAAAACCGTATCCCCAATCTTCTTTTCATGAGGCACAATATTGTCGGTTATGGCTATCACCGGGCATTTGCTTTGCTTACGAAGAATTCTTGAAATTGTGCCCAGGCAGGGTGCCATAAATGGAATCCAGAAGCGTACGATGGCCAGATCAGGCTTCAGCCTGCTAATTTCGCGGGCTGTCTTTATCCAGTTAAAAGGATTAACTGAATTGATTCTTACCCTTATGTCAAGTCCTTCGGGAGGAGGTTCGGTTGAATATTGGGTCGTTCCCGGGAAAAAAATACCCGGATATTGCAAACTAAAGGTATAAATGATTACTTCATCGCCCTGGTCCATATAAGCTTTGGCCAGTCGCTCGTTGAAGGTAGAAATTCCACCTCCCCGCAATGGATACGCCGAACCAATAATGACAACTTTTCTTTTCTGCATAAACTTGTCCTGAAGTAACTAAATATCAGATAATCTCATCAACCAGATAATGGTTGCGGTCGCTGGAGCTGCGGCTGATGAGTTCACCGAGAAAACCTGCCAAAAACAATTGGGTACCTAAAATCATGGAGAGCAAGCCGAAATAGAAGAGTGGGCGTTCGGTCATTTTGTAGCCGGCCATAAAAAGTTTTGCATAAGCCAGATAGGCTGCAATGACAAATCCACTCAAAAAGAGCAAACTTCCCAGAGCGCCAAAAATATGCATGGGCTTCCGTCCAAAACGGGTTACAAAAGTGATGGAAATCAAATCGAGGAATCCATTGATAAATCTTTCCCATCCGAACTTGGTAACACCATACTTCCTTTTCTGGTGAACCACAACTTTCTCACCAATCTTCTTGAAACCAGCCCATTTGGCAATAACCGGTATATATCGGTGCATCTCACCATAAACTTCAATGGCTTTGACTACCTCTTTGCGATATGCTTTAAGGCCGCAGTTCATATCATGCAATTTCACCCCCGACAAACGGCGGGTGGTGGAATTGTAGAGCTTTGAAGGAAGGTTTTTGGTGAGTTTGGAATCGTAACGTTTCTTTTTCCAACCAGAAACCAGATCAAAACCATCATCAACAATCATCTTATAGAGTCCCGGAATTTCATCCGGGCTATCCTGTAAATCGGAATCCATGGTAATAACGACCCTACCCTGAGCCAGTTCAAAACCCTTGTTCAAAGCCGCTGATTTGCCATAATTCCGGCGAAACCGCAGACCGCGAACCGTAACATCCTTTTTTTGAAGATTCCGGATTACTTCCCATGAACCATCTGAACTTCCATCATCTATAAAAAGTACTTCAAAAGCAAAATTATTCTCCGTCATTACCCTTTTTATCCAATCAAAAAGTTCGGGCAATGATTCCTCTTCATTGTAAACCGGCACTACAACCGAAATATCCATCAGGCTTTAAATTAATTTTCTGTATTTGGAAATACTTGTTCGAAGCTATCGTTGTTTTTCTTTATAAAAATGGAGGCAATCAATGAAAATACAGTACCCCACAAAAGCATTGAAAACAAGACAGAAATAGCCATAAATACAGGAGTCATAAACATCCTGGTCATAGACATAGCCTGGTCAACCTGATCCTCTGTGAGCCCTTTCTGAAGTAGTTGTTCCTCGGCAAGCTGCGACATTTTCAACAACTGTGATGGATCAAAGAAGGAGAAAAAAAAGTAGGTATAAATGGACATAATTAGACCAACCACCACACTAATCAGCACCCCTGAACCCAAACTTCGACCATAGGAAAGGTAACCGCCATTGCATTTATCACGGAAAGCAAGGGTTCCCACAATTACACCTCCCAAAACAACCACCAACGAAATATATTGTGCCCATGTAGCTGCGTTCAAATCCGTAACGTACAGTAAAAGAGCTACCAGCACTGCCGCGATACCAGTAAACAGTCCGTATTTAAGCGAATTACTCATTAATGTGCAACTTGTGCGGGTTGCAGCCTCAACAGGGTATTGGTCTTCCATGGTTCAAGGTTTTAATTGTTTCTGCAAATGTAAGCATACATTGCCTTTAATAAAAAACTTATTCAAGAATGTTGCGAAAGCTCACTTTTTTTGTACTTTTGCAGCGGGTAAGTCTTATACGATCAGCTCCCATCGAACTCCCCCAGGTCAGGAATGAAGCAAGGGTAGGTGGTTGTAGCGGTGCGATATAAGTAGCTTACCCTTTTTTTATTCCTGCAAGTGAGATATTGCTTATATTTGTATCAAATTCTCGCTTATGTTGTTGAAAATTTATCCTGAAAATCCAAGTCCGAAACATATACAGACTGTAGTTGAATGTCTTATGGACGGTGGAATCATCATCTATCCTACCGATACAATTTATGGTTTGGGTTGCGATATTTTTAAATCAAAAGCCATTGAGCGCATCGCCCAGATAAAAGGCATTAAAGCCGAAAAAGCGAATTTCTCCTTTATATGTAATGATCTGAGTCAGCTATCCGACTTCAGTCGTCCCATTTCAAACGAAGTGTTCAAACTGATGCGCAAAAATCTTCCCGGAGCTTTTACCTTTATTCTGAACGCCAGCAACAATGTGCCAAAGCTGATCCAAAGCAAAAAGAAAACTGTGGGTATTCGTATCCCGGATCACACCATACCTATTGAAATTGTAAGGGAGCTGGGACATCCCATCATGTCAACCTCCATTCATGATGACGATGAAATCCTTGAATACAGCACCGACCCGGAACTAATTTACGAAAAATACAGCAATCTCGTTGATATCGTCATTGATGGTGGCTACGGCGACAACGAACCATCTACGGTGGTTGACTGCACCGGCAATGAATTGATTATTATCCGTGAAGGCAAGGGCATTCTGATATGAAAACCCGGGGAAATATTTATTCTATTGATGCAATTGTTCCCGGGCCTTTGGAAGTTTTTGAAAACCTCGTCACCGGAGATGTCCTCATTGAACGCATTGTATCGCACGGACATCAAACCCCCGAAGGCGAATGGTATGATCAGGATAAAGATGAATGGGTGGTGCTTTTGCAGGGAAATGCACGGCTGTCTTATACCGATGGAACAGAAGAGGAGTTAAAGGCAGGCGACTTTCTGCTGCTGCCTGCGCATAAAAAACACAGGGTAAACCTCACCAGCACCACACCACCCTGCATTTGGCTGGCTGTGCACGGAAAATTATCTGATATTTAAATTCCTGAAAATCTGATTGTTAAATTTTAAAGTGAAAATTTATTAAAAAAATGTTTGGATATATGCATGAAAGCAGTACTTTTGCAGTCCCTTAAACGATTCAGTAGCTCAGCAGGTAGAGCACATCCCTTTTAAGGATGGGGTCCTGGGTTCGAGCCCCAGCTGGATCACAAAACCACTTGAAAATCATAGATTTACAAGTGGTTTTTTCTTTATATATCAAATTATAATTCCTTTGAGGCGCTTAACTTTAATACCAGATACTGGGTAGAAATCACTTTTATGCCTATATTACCTTAATTCCGAATCATTCAGAACTATAAAAAAAGCACTTCATAGTAAGCTAAATCAATAAATCCTAAAAATCCCTGTCAAACCGGAGTTACTTATCCCTATATTTGTTGATTTACTAGAAAATATTCACATTAAACATAAATCCATGAAAATTACGATTGTAGGAACCGGCTATGTAGGACTGGTTACCGGCACATGTTTCGCTGAAGTAGGTCTTGAGGTTGTATGCGTTGACATAGATGTCAAAAAAATTGAAAACCTTAAGAAAGGCATTTCCCCTATTTATGAACCGGGCCTTGATGATATGATTGCCCGGAATGTGGAGAAAGGCAGGCTGCATTTTTCAACCGATTTGCCTTCGTGCGTCAATGATACAGATGTAATTTTTATCGCTGTGGGAACCCCTCCCGATGAAGATGGAAGTGCTGACCTGAAATACGTGCTCGATGTTTCAAGAACCATCGGCCAATACATGGAAAAACATATTCTGGTTGTAACCAAAAGCACTGTACCCGTGGGAACAGCAAAAAAAGTTCGTTCAGCCATACAAGGAGAATTAGACAAACGCGGCTTTAACATGGAATTTGATGTAGCCTCTAACCCTGAATTTTTGAAGGAAGGCGATGCCATCAGCGATTTTATGAAGCCGGACCGCATTGTTGTTGGTATTGAATCAGCTAAAGGTGAAGAAATTATGACCCGGCTTTATAAACCATTCACTCTCAATGGACATCCGGTTATTTTTATGGATGTACGCTCAGCCGAAATGACAAAATATGCCGCAAACTCAATGCTTGCCACAAAAATCAGTTTCATGAACGATATTGCAAATCTTTGCGAAATTGTGGGTGCTGATGTGAATATGGTACGAAAGGGCATTGGCAGTGATACCCGTATCGGACATAAATTTATCTATCCGGGTATTGGCTACGGTGGCTCCTGCTTCCCAAAAGATGTGAAGGCGTTGATAAAAACTGCTGATTCTGTAGGTTATTCCATGCGCATCCTCAAAGCTGTTGAAGATGTGAACGATGATCAGAAATCGGTCTTATTCAATAAGTTTGTACAACATTTTAACGGCGATATTAAAGGCAAAACCGTTGGACTTTGGGGCTTATCTTTTAAACCACAAACCGATGATATGCGCGAAGCACCGGCATTGGTCATTATTGAGAAACTTCTGGCCGCTGGTTGCAAGGTAAAAGCCTACGATCCGGTTGCCATGCCCGAAGCCAAACGTAAAATCGGCGACAATATTGAATTCACCAAAGATCCCTACGAAGCCTTTATGGATACAGATGCTCAGTTTTTAATTACTGAATGGACTGAATTCCGCTTCCCCAACTGGTACGTAATCAAGAAATTGGTCAAGAATCCGGCACTTTTCGACGGCAGGAATATTTATGACCAAAAAGAACTAAATAATCTCGGATTCGATTATTACTGTATCGGTGTTGATACAAACAATGCATAATGACCAAATGAATGAGTAAAAAAATACTGGTTACCGGTGGCGCGGGATTTCTTGGATCGCACTTATGCGAACGACTGCTAAACGAAGGCAACGAAGTGGTTTGCCTCGACAATTACTTTACCGGGCAGAAGTCAAATGTGGCACATTTGATGGGCAATCCCTACTTTGAGATGATCCGTCACGATGTTACCATGCCATTTTACATCGAAGTGGACGAAATTTTTAACCTCGCCTGTCCGGCTTCGCCCATTCATTACCAGTACAATCCCATTAAAACAATGAAAACTTCGGTTATGGGTGCGGTAAATATGCTCGGTCTGGCAAAACGGATAAAAGCCAAGATACTGCAAGCCTCTACCAGCGAAGTTTATGGCGATCCGCAAATCCACCCCCAAACTGAAGCCTACTGGGGACATGTTAACCCCATTGGTGAACGCGCCTGTTACGATGAAGGCAAACGCGCGGCTGAAACCCTGTTTGTAAATTATCACAAGCAGAACAATGTGAGAATCAAGATCATGCGTATTTTCAATACCTATGGTCCACGCATGCATCCAAACGACGGCAGGGTGGTTTCCAATTTCATTATGCAGGCTTTGCAGGGAAATGACATTACCATTTATGGAGATGGAAGCCAGACCCGTAGCTTCTGCTATTATTCCGATTTGCTCGAAGGCATGATCCGCCTGATGAATACCGGCGACGATTTTACCGGGCCGGTGAATGTTGGAAATCCCAACGAATTCACTATTCTGCAACTTGCCGAAATGGTCATCCACCTTACCGGATCAAAGTCTGCTATCGTGCGCAGGCCTTTGCCCAGCGACGATCCCATGCAGCGTCAGCCGGACATTTCATTGGCCAAAAGCAAATTGGGCTGGGAGCCAAAAGTGGAATTGGAAGAAGGATTGAAGGAAACGATAGCGTTTTTTAAGCACTTTGTTAATCAATAACATTGTATGGAAAATATATTTGTTTAGGAAAGAGATTCTTCCGAATAACATTTATAAATAACCAAGCATGAGCACTAAAATATTGGTCACCGGCAGCAATGGTCAGTTGGGCAGCGAATTCAGGTTGCTGGCGGCTACGCATCCGAAAATTGAATTTTTATTTACCGATGTTGATGAATTAAACATTACCCATCCTGATAAAGTGCAGGATACCATGCGGTTATTCAAACCGCAATGGCTGATCAACTGCGCGGCTTACACTTCGGTGGACAAAGCTGAACTGGAGCCTGAACTGGCTTTCCTTTTGAACGCTGAAGCTCCGGGGATACTGGCCAAAGCCGCCCAAGAAACCGGGGCACGCATGGTGCATGTTTCAACCGACTACGTATTTGATGGCCGGAATTACAAGCCGTATGATGAAGAGGATGCGGTGAATCCCCTCGGCCAATATGCACAAAGCAAAGCTAAAGGGGAACAGAATGTACTCAGTTATTGCGAAAAAGCAATTGTTATACGCACGGCCTGGCTGTATTCCACTTTTGGTGCCAATTTCGTGAAAACCATCCGCAGGGTTGGAAAAAATCACGGTGAATTGAAAGTAGTGGCCGATCAGGTTGGATCACCCACCTGGGCTTACGATCTGGCGGAAGCCATTTTACTGCTGATTCAACTCAATGCCGAACCCGGCATTATACATTTCTCCAATGAAGGTGCCTGCAGTTGGTACGATTTTGCCTGCGCCATTGTTGAATTTTCAGCAATGGATGCCCAGGTAAAACCTACCGATACCACCGGATATCCGCTGCCCTCTCCCCGACCCTACTACAGCCTGCTCAACAAATCGAAATACAGCCACATCACCAAACAATGCGCACCTTACTGGCGCGACAGTTTGAAAAAATGTATAGCGCTACTCGATGAACAGGGCTGAAATCAACCGTTTACATACCCGCATTTTTGAAGCAGCCTCCGAAGTTTACACAGAGCTTGGCCAGGGACTCGATTTGCAAATTTATTACACCTGCTTCCTGCAGGAGCTCAGGCTCAAAGGGATGTTGTTCAAGCGCGATGTGGCCTTCCCGGTTTACTACAAGGAAATCAAAACCAACAAAGAGATTTTTGCCGAGATACTGGTTGAAAATCAGACAATTGTGGAACTAAAGCCAGACATTGAAATCACAGATCTTTATATCACCGCGATGCTGTCAAAATTAAAAATCGCCCACAAACGCATGGGAATTATCATTACCTTTAATGCCCCGGGAGTTACCGAAGGTTACCGGAAAGTAATTAACAGTATCTGATGTGATGAACAAAATCATTATTTAACAGGTTATCCCAAAAAACAAAAGCTATGACCATTCATGATGTTGATCCAAAAATTGTAGAAAAAGCCAAAGGCTGGCTCAGCGACAATTACGATGCTGAAACCCGACAGGCGGTTCAAAATATGATAGATAACCAGCCCGCTGAACTGGTTGAAAGTTTTTACCGCGATCTGGAGTTTGGAACCGGCGGTTTGCGCGGCATCATGGGTTCGGGCACCAACCGCATGAATAAATACACGGTTGGCACCGCTACTCAGGGTTTGGCCAATTATCTTAAGAAAACCCTACCCAACGAACCTGAAATCAGGGCAGCCATCGCCTGTGATCCAAGGAATAACAGTCCGTTTTTTGCCCGCATTTCTGCGGAAGTACTTGCAGCAAACGGAATTAAGGTATTCCTTTTCGACAGCCTGCGCCCGACACCGGAGCTCTCCTTCGCCGTAAGGCAACTGAAATGCCACACCGGCATTGTGGTTACTGCTTCGCACAACCCGAAGGAATACAACGGCTACAAGGTTTATTGGGACGATGGCGGACAGCTTGTGCCTCCACACGATAAAAATGTGATTGCCGAAGTACAGAAAATTGCTACGGTAGCGGATATAAAATTCAGTGGAAACGAAGATAAAATCGAAATTATCGGTGCTGAGATGGATGAAGCCTACCTCAACACATTGAAGTCACTTTCGCTTTCGCCGGAAATCATTAAAAAGCAACACGATTTAAAGATTGTTTATACCGCCATTCATGGAACGGGTTACAAACTGGTGCCGGCAGTGCTTAAAAAATTCGGCTTTACCAATGTATTCACCGTTGCCGAACAAATGATTCCCGATGGCAATTTCCCGACAGTAGTTTCGCCCAATCCCGAAGAAAAAGCTGCACTGAAAATGGCGTTGGAACTTGCCCAAAAAGAAAATGCCGACATTATCCTGGCCACCGATCCCGATGCCGACCGCGTGGGCATGGGCGTGCGCGATAGTGCCGGAAAGTACATCTTGCTCAACGGCAATCAGTCGGCTTCGCTGCTGATTTACTATCTCCTCAGCCAGTGGAAAGCCAATGGTAAACTTACGGGCAAGGAATTTATCGCCAAAACCATTGTTACTTCTGAGCTTTTGAAGGACATTGCCGACAGCTATAACGTGGAAACCATTGATGTGCTTACCGGATTCAAATACATTGCCGAAGCTATCCGCAATAATGAACCGCAGAAGAAATTCATTGGTGGTGGCGAAGAAAGTTATGGCTACCTGATTGGTGATGCCGTGCGCGACAAGGATGCGGTGGCATCCTGCGCCATGCTGTGCGAAACCGCTGCCTGGGCCCGCGAACAAGGAATGAGTTTGTACGAAATGCTCATCAACATTTACCATGAGTTTGGCTTTTACCTCGAAGACCTGATATCAATCACCAAAAAAGGAAAATCTGGTGCCGAGGAAATTCAGCAGATGATGGCCGGTTATCGCAGCTCTCCTCCCAGAGAAATCAATGGTATTAAGGTAGTTACGATAAAAGATTATCTGCTTCAGAAAGAGCAGAACCTAATCACTGGCGCCACAAAACCCATTGATTTACCCAAATCAGATGTGTTGCAGTTCTTTTTAGAAGGTGGAAGCAAAATTACCGTCCGTCCTTCAGGTACCGAACCAAAAATCAAGTTTTATTTCGGCGTAAAAGGATTGCTTCCCGACAAATCAAAATTTGATGAGGTAAACCTGGAAATGCGTAAAAAGCTGGAAGAAATGATTGATGCGATGAAATTGCGGTAGAGCGAATGTAAATCCCACGCAAAGACGCGGAGACGCAAAGAACTTTCAAATGAGCTAAGCGGAATTTTTAATTCCGCTTTTGCTTTTTAGGGCTCGGAATTAGCTTCGCTGAACTCACCGCTACCGCGGTTCGGTTGTCAAATTCCACTCAGCCAGAATCATTTGTCAGAGTCCGCTCAGCATGATATTAAAAAATAACCAGAATTGTTTATCTTTGAAAAAGCAAAACAGATAGAAAATGGATCTTACTCTTATACAAAACCGGATTACGGAATCTATCCAAAGTGTTGATCCAAAAGCTACTGCCTATCTTTTTGGATCACGTGCAAGGGGAGACTTTCAGCCTGATTCTGATTGGGATATCCTGATACTCATTGATGAACAAAGGGTTACCAATGAGATTGAGGACAAATTCAGGGATGGATTGTATGATATTGAATTAGAATCCGGACAGATTATATCTACCTTTATTTATCCGAAGAAATACTGGGAAAATACCTTGATTTATTCTCCTTTGTATAAGAATGTGCAAAAAGAAGGAGTGCTCTTATGACCATTGATAATCACGAGGATTAAATAAAGTACAGATTTCTAAGGTCTGAAGAGTCGCTTGAGGAGGCATTAATTCTTGCCGAAAATGGCAGATGGAACGCCGTCATCAACAGATTATACTACTCTTGATTTTACGCTGTGATTGCTTTGTTGCTTAAAAACAATATTGAAACCCAAACGCATGATGGGGCAAGGATACAATTTGGTCTTAATTTCATTAAAACTGGAATAATCGACAAATCCTATGGCAAGATTTTTACCAAACTTTTTGATTATCGTCAAAAAGGAGATTATGGAGACTTATTCGATTATGATGAGAAAATTATAAAACCACTGATAGAACAGGTAAAGGGTTTTGTGAATGAAATAAAAAAGCACATGTCTTAATCTGACCTTCGAGGATACTCTTCTTGACGGTTGTCGAATTCATCTCACCAGGAGCACTTTGCTAGCGCGCGTTAGGTCTTCAACAAATACTCAGGCACCACGCGTCCAACTCATGTATTTCACCAACGAGACAAGGGATTGCAATTCCGCTTTTGCTTTTCTTGGAGCGGAATTGCAAATTCCGCTCAGCCGAACGCCAGGAAATTCCGTTCAGCCAAATAAACAAAATGCGGCTGCATCTTAGATACAACCGCATTTATTTAAATAGTATTCTACTCAAAGAAGTGAAGACAAAAAATCTTTGCGCCTGCCTGCCGAAATAGCATGCAGGCAGGTCTCCGCGTCCCTGCAGCCGGCAGGCTGGTTTGCGTGGGTCTTATCTCTCCTCTTCTAACTCCCCAGCGTCGCCACCATCACCGCCTTAATGGTGTGCAGGCGGTTTTCGGCTTCGTCAAAGACTACCGACATAGCCGATTCAAATACTTCCTCGGTTACTTCCATGCTTTCGATACCGTATTTCTGGTAAATATCCTCACCAACGGTGGTGTCGCGGTTGTGGAATGCCGGCAGACAATGCAGAAATTTCACCTTTGGATTACCCGTCATGCGAACTACGTCCATATTTACCTGGTAAGGTTTCAGCAGTTTGATGCGCTCAGCCCATACTTCGGCGGGCTCGCCCATGGAAACCCATACGTCAGTGTAGAGGAAATCAGCACCTTTGGCGCCTTCTTCCACCGATTCGGTGAGGGTGATTTTTGCACCGGTTTCTTTGGCGATAGCGCGACAGGTAGCCACCAACTCTTCGTTTGGCCAGCAAGCCTTAGGCGCAGCAGCGCGGAAATCCATACCCATTTTGGCAGCACCTACCATCAGGGAATTGCCCATATTGTTTTTGGCATCTCCAAAATAACAGAAAGCAACCTGACTCAGCGGCTTGTCCGAATGTTCCATCATGGTGAGGAAGTCGGCAAGAATTTGTGTGGGGTGAAACTCGGTGGTGAGACCATTCCATACCGGAACGCCGGCATACTTGCCCAGCTCTTCCACGATGGATTGCGCGTAACCACGGTACTCAATACCATCGTACATGCGGCCCAATACGCGGGCGGTGTCCTTCATGGTTTCCTTTTTACCAATCTGCGAACCCGAAGGACCGAGATAGGTAACGTGCGCTCCCTGATCGAGGGCGGCAACTTCAAACGCGCAACGGGTGCGGGTAGAATCTTTTTCAAAAATCAGGGCAATGTTTTTGCCTTTTAACCGGGGCTGTTCGGTTCCGGCATATTTTGCCTTTTTCAAATCGGCAGAAAGTTGTAACATGTATTGGATTTCCTGGGTCGAAAAGTCGAGCAGCTTCAGGAAATTGCGGTTTCTTAAATTGAAAGCCATGATGTTATGTTTTTGATGATGAATAATTTAAACGATTACGATGCGTGTTCCACCATTATCCTCGCCAAGTTTGCTGGTACTGGTGATGATGGCATCCTTGCCACTGCCTTCCACAAAACTGATGGCTGCCCTGATTTTCGGCGCCATACTGCCTTCGGCAAACTGACCTTCGGCCAGGTATTTTTTGGCTTCGGCAATGGTCATGCGGTCGAGGGCTTTTTCCTGAGGTGTATTGTAGTTGATGCAAACCTTGGGCACATCGGTGAGGATGAACAACTTATCGGCGTGAATATGTACGGCCAACAGCGAAGAAGCCAAATCTTTATCAATAACGGCATCTATACCCTGCAGTTTGTTTTCCTGAATATAATAGGCAGGAATTCCACCACCGCCAACGGCAATCACAATTTGCCCTGCCCTGGCTAAGGATTCAATGGATTTTTGATTATTGATCACCAACGGCTTGGGACTGGCCACTACCTTGCGATAACCACGTCCGCGGGCATCGGCAGCAAATTTGGCGCCGGTTTCTGCAGTGATTTGTTCCGATTCTTCCAGGGTGTAATAAGGGCCAACCGGTTTGGTGGGGTTCTGGAAAGCGGGATCATCCTTATCCACCAAAACCTGGGTAATGATGGTAATGATGTCGCGGTCCATATCGTTGGCCATCATTACGTTGCGCAACTGCTGCTCAATGATATAACCAATAAAACCCTGTGAATAAGCCACTGCAACATCCAGCGGCATATCGGGCAAACCATACATTTTGTGCCCTGCCGTATTGGCCAGCAAAATATTGCCTACCTGCGGACCGTTGCCGTGGGTAACCACAACATTGTAATCGGCCTTGATTAATGTGAGCAGACGCTCAGCGGTTTCATAAACATTTCCTTCCTGATCGTCAATGGTGCCTTTTTGATCACTTCGTAGGAGGGCATTGCCGCCCAAAGCCACAACAGCTAATTTATTCATATAAGTTTGAATGATTAGAATTAAGCGGCAAATGTAATTACTTTTCGGGGATGTGCAAGGGGGAATCTTGCCACAAAGCGATGCACTGAGCTTGGTGAGGTGCTACTAAGTGGGTAGATTCATCAAGGTTTTAGGTTTGATAAAAAACTTTCACTCAAAAAAAAACAGCAAACAATCACCATGTATTTCATCAAGTATTTAAATTTTCAATTTAGTATTTAGAAACCGGGCAGAAAAATTAAAAACTGGCATGAACTTGACTTTTCCGAATGTGTAAAAACAATCAACGAAGCTATAAAAAAATCTGGCGGTGAAAAACTTCCCAAATCAGATAAAGTAGATTGAATGGAATTATTTGAGAGTAAAAAGTCAGAAACTCAAACTACAAAAATTAAAAATAGAAGAAATCGACAAAGAGATAGACCAATTGGTTTATGCGTTTTAAGGATAAATGGCAGAAGAGTTTAAAACTAAGGAGGATGCTATGTAAGGTGCTACAGCAGGCAAAATCCAATAGAAGAAATTAGCGCTATTTTTCGTATATTTGTAGTATGGAGAAGAAACATAACACAGCACCGGATGTGGATTCTATTGGAAGCCAGAAACTTTTAAAAAGTTTTGAAGAAGCTTTAGGTGAGTACTTTAAGCAGAAAAAAGGATTTAAAGAAACAAAAATCACTTCGCATTAAAATAGGAACGAATACATGTAAACTTTGAAATCCACGATTTGTATATTTGACAAAACGACATGTTTATGACCAACTCAAATATCAGGATTTATCAGTTAGAGAATGGAAAGACTGAAATAAATGTTAAACTTGACAAAGAAACTGTTTGGCTCAATCTAAATCAGATAGTGGAATTGTTCGAGCGTGATAAGTCTGTGATTTCAAGACATATAAATAACATATTCAAAGAAAATGAATTGGATAGAGTTTCAGTTGTTGCAAAAAATGCAACAACTGCTTCTGATGGCAAGATCTATCAGGTAGATTATTTCAATCTTGATGTAATAATTTCAGTAGGGTACAGAATAAAGTCTAAACGAGGAACTCAATTCAGGATATGGGCAAATCAAATAATTAAGGAATACTTGATTAAGGGGTATTCATTGAATGAAAAAAGATTAAAGCAGAAAACTGAACAATTGCAAGAACTTCAGGATTCAGTAAAAATACTCGGGAAGGTGTTAAATTACAAAACCTTAACCAATGATGAGAGTATTGGACTACTGAAAATAATATCTGATTATGCATATGCTTTGGATATTTTAGACCAGTATGATTACCAAAGTCTTGAAATCAAAGACACTTCCGGAAAAGAAATATATCATCTAACTTACGAAGAAGCGATAATGCAAATTGGTTTGGTAAAAAAAGCTCATGGGAATAGTTATTTATTCGGACGTGAAAAAGACAATTCATTTCAAAGCTCAATATCGACAATATATCAGACTTTTGAAGGAGTAGATTTATACCCAAGTATGGAGGAAAAGGCGGCTAATTTACTGTATTTCATTACGAAGAACCATTCCTTCTCAGATGGGAATAAACGAATTGGAGCATTTTTGTTCTTGTATTTTTTAGAACGGAACGGGATTCTATTTAATGATGATGGTAATAAGCGAATAGCTGACAATACTTTGGTTGCTTTAACTTTAATGATTGCTGTTAGTAAACCAGATGAAAAAGACACAATGACTAAAGTTGTTGTAAATCTGATAAATAAGAACAATTAAAATAATCTCCCAACACCTTGTCTAATTCAAAAGAGCCTTCTCCCCTACCCTAAAACACGAATTAACATTCTTTTCGATAAAATATTTGACAAGTTCAAGGTAAATAGCTTATTTTTGTGAGCGAATGCTCACTCTCTTGTTTGTGTGTAATGTTTAAAAATAAAACTATGGCCATTAAAAGCATATCAATAGTAAGCATATTGTTACTCTCACTCCTTGGTTTTTCACAACCGACAATTGAAGGAAAATGGAAAAGTGAAGAAAACGGAAATGTCGTAGAAGTATTCAACCAAAACAATATGTTCTTTGGGAAAATAATCAGTATTGCTGATGAAAATTCGGACGTCAAAATCGGACATTTGATTTTAAACAATTTGGTTTACAATAAGTCTTCAAAAAAGTATGAAGGCAAGGTGAAAACAGCTTCCGGGATGACGGCTCAATGCAAAATTGAATGGATAAATGAAAACAAATTTCAATTGTCCGTTACAAAGCTTTTTATTCATAAAACTCAAATTTTTATCAGAGTAAAATAGTATGAAACAATTAATAATCATATCGTTAAGCTGGCTTTTACTTTTTCAAACGGCAGAAGCACAAACTGAATTAAGGTTTAGCAGCCTTGATTCGCTGTTGAATTATGCCGAGCAAAACAGTATAACGATAAAGACAACAGAACAGCAGGTTTTATTGGCAAAATGGCAAAAGATTTCGGCCCAGGCAGGACTGGTAAATTTCAGGGTGCCAACCAATTTTAACCTGACCAATAATATTGCACTTCCTGTTTCCTATTTGCCGGGCGAAGCATTTGGCGGCGCACCCGGAACCTATAAAGAAGTAACCATGGGGCAGCAATACATCGGAAACCTGAACATTGCACCGCAAATCGACCTGATTAACCCGGCCGCATGGGCGAAACTACAAAGTGCCGGCAAAAATTCAGAGCTGACAACAGTCAACAACTTACTTGCAAAGAAATTGCTCTTTGAATCCACTTCAGCAGCTTATCATAACATTGTTTCATTACAGGAGCAAATTGAACTTACAACGGAAAGCCTGCTTATTGCGGATACGCTGCTTACAAATATGGAAAATAAGTATTCCGAAGGCATTGTGAGGCAACAGGATTTGAACGATGCAAGAATCAATAAACTGACCCTTGCCGACAAGCTTAAGCAGTTGGAGGCATCCTTACAACAACAGCTTCTCAGTCTTAAAATCTTGTGCGATATCCCCGGGAATACCACAATTCTAATTGATGAACCGCTTGATTATAATCAAAACATCGCTGTTGGCTTAGAGGTTGAAAATCAGCTTGTGTATAAATCGTCACTATTAAAATATGACATCGCCAGGGCAGATTTAAAAGCCAATCACCTGATGCAGCTTCCCACCGTGTCGTTTGTATATTACGATGCATGGCAACAAAACAGCAACATTATGCTTTTTGACAACGATGCACGATGGTTGAATTCTCAATACATCGGATTAAAACTGAGCCTCTCTTTTCCTGATGTCAACCGGTTTACGCAATCCAAAATATCGAAAGTAAACAGCACTATCGCCTTGCAAAATGCCGAACACACCAGATTACAGAATGATAACAACAACCTTCAGCTTGTTCTGGATTATGAAAAGGCATTTTCACAGTTTACAACGGCAAAACAGATTTATGAACTCAAAGCGCAAAACTATCGTATGGCGATGAATCAGTTTACCATGGATATTCTTTCGTCGGATAGGTTGTTGATTGCCTTTAATGATATGATTGCAAGCCGATTAAATTCCAGCAGTGCTTTGGCAAATTTACTTTACCTGAAATCGAAAATTGACATTAACAATACTGTAAAATGAGAACAATAAAATTTATAATCCCAATAGTTGTAGGGCTGGTTCTGCTTAATTCGTGCGGTAAAAGTGGCGAAACCACCAAACCGGTGAGAAAAAACATTACCGAAACCGTATTTGCATCGGGAGAATTGGTTCCGGAGAATTTGTATAATCTTACCGCTCAAAGCGATGGCTATTTAATAAGCCTGAATTTTGAAGAAGGGGACATTGTGAATACCAACGATTTATTGGCGGTAATCGACAATAAAACCTATGATATTAATGCGCAAAGTGCCGATAAACTGCTGAATATTGCAAAAGCCAATACTTTGCCAGGCGCCCCTGCTTTAAAACAAATTGAGACCAATTTGCAGGCGGCAGAACTCAAGATGAATCAGGACAAACAACAAGAAGAACGTTATAAAAAACTGCATGAGAGCAATAGCGTATCCAGGCTGGAATACGAAAACATGCTACTGGCTTATGAAAATTCAAAAGCCAATTATTTATCCTTAAAAGAAAACTACAATCAGCAAAAGCAATTGGCCGAACAGCAACTGATTGCACAAAAATCGCAAAGCGAAGTGAACAAAGTTTTGCAAGGCAACAATGAGTTGCGCGCTGTGGTTGGCGGAAAAGTATATACCAGGAACAAAGAATTGGGCGATTTTGTAAAAAGAGGCGAGATTATCGCAACCATCGGGAATCCAACAGATATCTACGCTGAATTGAGCATTGACGAATCGAGCATGTCAAAAATAAGCCTGAATCAGCAAGTGCTCATCGAATTAAATACACATAAAGGAGATATTTTCCATGCAAGGATAACAGAAATATATCCATCCTTCGACAAACAAACCCAATCGTTTTATTGCAAGGCTGTGTTTAGCGATTCATTGACATTCCTGATTTCAGGCACGCAATTACAGGCAAATATCCTAACGGAAGAGAAAGAGAATGTTTTGGTGATACCGAGAAGTTACCTTGATTATGGTAATTTGGTAAATGTGAAAGGCGAAGGCAAAGTAAAAATTGAAACGGGAATAATATCGACCGATTGGGTTGAAGTTAAAGGGGGAATTGATGAAAACACCCTACTGATCTTAGACAAAAGATAGCCATGAAAATATTTCGAAAAATTAAACTTAGCGTTGATTTAGAGATAGCCTTCACGCACATCCTGGCTAAGAAGAAACAAACCCTGATTGTTTCGTTTGCAGCAGCCATTGGAATTGCGGCTTTTGTCTTCCTGAATTCTCTGGTGATTGGTTTTAACCGCGATTCCGATGAAGCACTTTTTAAATCAACGCCTCATATCCGTATTTATGTGGATGACAAGATTAGTGAACCCTTGCTAAAAGATACGTCAAATAACAGCATTGCAGTTATCTCGAACCCTAAAATTATAAATGAGAGTAAAAAGTTGCTGAATCCCAACCGAATATTAAGCGAAGTAAAGCAAATTGAAGATGTTACCACAGCTACATCGTGGCTATATATCAATGTTTTTTACAACAATGGCAGTGCGCAGGTAAACGGAAGCAGTTCGGGGGTAAATATCAATGAAGCCAATGAAATGTTCGACATTCAATCGTCGATGGTCGAAGGCAATTTGCAGGATTTAATCAGCACGCCCAATGGTATTATTTTGGGTGTTGGCATTGCTGACAATCTTAGTATTAAGCTAAACGATAATATCAGCGTTGTTTCCTCCATCGGAATTGTAAAAGTTATGAAGGTGGTGGGCTTGTTCAAAACCAGCAATTCGGTAGTGGATAAATCAAAATCGTATATGAACTTGTCGCTGGCACAGCAACTAATGGCCGAAGGACCTGACTATATTACGGACATTTATGTAAATGTAAAAGACCCGGACAAGGCCGTTTTGTATCTGCCCATGATTACGGAGCGTACCGGTTACAATGCCGAGGATTGGAAATCCGCAAACGAATCGGCAGAAGCAAGCAAGAAAACACGTAAGATTATGATGGGTTCTATTTCTTTCATTGTTTTGATTGTGGCCGCTTTCACCATTTACAACATCGTAAATATGACCGTGAAACAAAAGCTACATGATATTGCGATATTAAAGGCACAAGGCTTTGCAGGTAAAAGCGTTGTAAAAATATTCATAAGTGAAGCACTGATCATTGGAATACTCGGTACAATTATGGGCTTGATTATTGGCGCTGCATTGATAAAAGCCGTGAGCAGGGTTTATATCGGCGGCGACCGTGGATATTTCCCCATCCAATTTGAACCTAAAATTATGATACTGGGAATTATAATCGGTTTGTTGGTGGCATTTATTGCGGGGCTTATTCCTGCAAGAGCGGCTGCAAAAATCGACCCCGTTGCAATTTTTAGAAACTTATAGCTATGCAAACCATACTCAGAGCCGAAAATATATCAAAATATTTTTACACACCTCAGAAATTTAAGGTGTTAGACGATATTTCGTTCGAAATCGGGAAGTCTGAATTTGTTTCCATTATTGGCAAGTCAGGCAGTGGCAAATCAACATTGTTGTACGTTCTGTCAACCATGGACACCGATTATACAGGCAAAATATTTATTGAGGATCAATTGATTACAGGTTCAAAGCTTGATAAATTGGCACAAATCAGAAATGCCAACATCGGGTTTGTGTTTCAGTTTCATTATTTGCTACCTGAATTTACCTGCCTTAAAAACGTGATGATTCCTGCCATGAAATTAGACCGTTATTCTCATGAGGAAATCGAAGAAAGCGCCTATCAAAAACTTAAGCTCTTAGGCATAGAAGAACAAGCCTTAAAACCTGCATCAAAGCTTTCGGGTGGTCAGCAACAAAGGGTTGCCATAGCACGGGCATTAATAAATGAACCGAAAATAATCATGTGCGATGAGCCAACCGGAAACCTCGACACGAAGAATTCAAATATAGTTCTGGATATTTTCAAGCAAATTTCAAAAGACCTGCATCAAACCATCGTAGTCGTAACGCACGATATCGATTTTGCTAACGCATCGGACAGGATTATTGAAATGCAGGATGGTAGAATTTTGATGAGTGATGAGTGATGAGTGATGAGTGATGAGTGATGAGTAATCAGTTGTGAACTGTGAAATCAGTGAAGAGTGTACAGTAAATGCACCGAATACAGATAACAAAACCAGTGAACAGCACCGATCACAGATCACAGAATATTGATCACAGATAAATAAAAAGTTCAACGGAAGAGTTGGATATTTAAAGTTTTCGTATATTGGCTGCGAGTTTGGACGATGGATAAGGTGGGGATTCGCTTTTTAAAAGGCGGATACGAAATGTTCCGTATATATATTCGTTGCACGCAAACGGAGCAGAGCGAAAGTGAAAACAAGAAAAGTTAATAAAACTTAAAAATTAACAAAACATATAAATGTTAAGTATTTTATCTATATTATCTGAAGTTGGCGACACAAGGATTATGGGTTCTATTGTAATATTGACTTTAATTATTTCTGTTGCCTCCATTTTACTTTTTCTTTACGAAAACAAAAAGCGACAAAAAAATAAAAGCGACAGTAGAATAGAGTACAATCTATTAAAAAAAGCATTTGAACATTTAAAAACAGAACATGAAAAATTAAACACCAAAGAAATCATATTAAGCCAAATTATCAACTGTGCAAATAAAGCTTTGGATGACGAGGGTGCTTTTCAAATTTCAATGAAAGAACTTGCAAAAACGTTGCGAAATACTTTTACTAGTGAATATTGTTCTATAGGAAAAGTTATTAATGATATCGTTGAGGATTATGCTTGCGACTATGATAAACACTTCGATGAAGAACGGGAAAACATACAAGTGCTTAATTTCAATAAATCGAAAAAAGTAATTATCAGCAATACAGAATATATGGTCTGTGAAGCATTAAAAGACTACACACAATCTATCAGAATATACAACGAAGAAGATATTAAGCAAAAGTACAATAACCACTTTGAACATTACAAGAAAATACTTAAATCTGAGAAATTGTCTAATACAATTATCTTTCCCTTACGAAACAATAAGTTCGAGAATTTTGGATATATTCAATTTATTAATGCAGGAAGTAACGTTTCAATAGACAGTATCAAGGAATTTCAAGACGGCTTATTGCAGTTAGTTCAAATGGTTATAAAAAAGGAAGAAGACAAACTTAAACTTGACAAAAATAAAAAATTCATAAACGATTCCAATTTTATCAAAAGAATTATTCAACAAAAGGACAATGTAGATAAGTTGTTAGACAGTATAATGGAATACTTGTCGAAGGAATTTGATGCGGCTGTTATTTCATTTCGCATTCCTGTTTTAAATGGTATTGAAAGAGAGCCGTTATTTTATTTGAGAAGATGTTATGTTAATCCAACAAAATCTAAATATGCAGATAAAATAAAAGAGCATTATTATACAAATCGCCTAATCAAGAAAAAAAATGAATTGGGAGGTTATGATAAATTGAAATGCCGTAATAATGGAGACATTATTCTTGAAAATGCAATAGATTCCAATTATTATTCGGATTTTGAAATTGAACTTAAAGCCCAAACCCTTATAATACCAGTATTAAAAGATATAGACAAATTCGAATGTTTTCGAATTGAGAAAAATCCGTTTTGTGATTGGCACGAAAATAAATCTTGTGTTGACCGGTTTAAAAAATTATATGGTTTATTCAGACTACGATTGTCCATAAATGACAAGAAGCAAGATGCAGAAGTTACTCAGCAAGAAGAGAACTATTTTATAGGCGAGGCAAAAACACGATTGTCTTATTTGTCTGGGCAAATAACGCTTATTTTTAATTCAATTGTTGATAAAAGTGAAAACGATTCATTAAAGATATTCCGTGAAAATCTTAAAAGACAACAATTTTTAAAAATTAGAGATTTTGATAATCAGTTTGTTGAAATTATTAAAAAATCTACCCGTGCCAAAGAATGTTCTATTTACAGATACAAGAAAAATGATGATTATTCCGAACAAATCCATTTAAATGCAACAACCTTAAAACGAATATTATATAAAGAAAAAGAATATAATGTTGATAAAATTATTCATCAAATAAATTTTTCAATTTCAGACAATACAAACATTATAGTAAGGGTATTTAAAGAAAAAAAATCACAGTATTATTATAATTTAAATACCTGTGTAAATAATGGAGACTTTTTAAAGCTGATTATTGATGATGTAGCTGCAACTCAAAACGAATCAATGTTTCTTATCCCAATCATTAAAAAAGACGAAAAGGAAACTTGCTTGGGTGTAGTCGTACTGCACGGAAAACAAAAAGTTAAACAAACCATTTCAGACTCTTATTGGGAGCAGGATAAAGACATTATCGAGTTTATAGTGGAAATGGTTACTCGCATTTCAGAAGCCGACAACGAACGATTAACTTTTTTAGGACAGTTACGGCATGAATTATTAGTGCCAATATCAGAAGTAGTGCAAGAGAATGATTTTTTATTTAATAAATATGAAATAAGAAAGGATGATTTTAATAAGAGAGAAGTGATTGGACAACTAAGAAATAATCTTGACAATAGTTTTTTATTTAAGCATATAATAATAGATATTGACCATATTTATTCTTCTTCAATCAGAGATGTTCTTTATAAGGTGGAATTGCAAAAAGACTCACAAAAAATTTTAAAAGACGTTGTTGCATTTTTTAGAACAGAAATTCCTATAAAGTTGTCAATAGCAGCAATGCCGCCGCTTTATATGGATAAAGATAAAATAAAACAGGTTTTTATTAATATCTTAAAAAATGCAATAAAATATTCACATGAAGAATCATATCGAAGGAAACCGATAGAGATTTACTATAAATCACCCGGTGAAAGTGATACCAAGCATCACGAAATTAGGTTTGTAAATCACGGAATAGGCATTTTAGTAGAAGATAAAGACAGAATTTTCGAACTATATGAAAGAGGTAAGAATGCGTCATATAATGGCGGTAGTCCTTCTGGATCTGGGATGGGCTTATATATAGTTAAGGAAATAATGAAAGCTCACGGTGGCGATTGTATCATTAGAAAATTTGGTTGTCCATATATTGAACCAACAGAAATATCATTAGTTTTTCCACAAAACAAATAAAAGCATGGCTACAAAAATTTTATTTTTCGATGATGAAAAAAGAATTGCAGAAGTACTGCAAAAAAATTTAGAGTTGTTTGATTTCGAAGTTACTCTAGTTTCAACAATCCGTGAATTTGTTGCAGAGATTAACAAGACAAACATAACTTACAATTTGTTGCTAATGGATGTAATGGCACCTTTGCCAAGTGAAGAGGAAAGTAAATGGTTTACTGAGGAAGAAATAGAACATATGGGAGGAGGACTTAATACTGGCGTGGTTTTGATTGATAAAATTAGAAGTTTTAGTCAAGAGTATCTTGATTCAATGAGTTTTGGATTAAATGTAGGCGAGGTTTTGTCAGATAAGGTTAGGAATATTGCTAGATACGCTGATATTCCCATTTTGTTCTATTCAGCAAAAAGTAGTATTAAGCAGTTTTCCAATGCGAGTATTATTATTAAACCTGCATTAGCAAAGGACATAGTAGAAGAAATCAAAGCATTATTGAAAGGAGACGTACAATGAAAAAAATGATTTTTTATATTTTCCTTGTATTAACATGTTTATCTGCAGGTGCTGACACTTTGCCCAACAAAAATTCTAGAGATACAATTTCCCAACAAAAACAACTTCAACAATTACATCAAAAAACTAAAAAAACGATAGAAAATTCAAATGATATAAGTAGTATCACACTTGCTGTAAATGCAATAAACAATATAATTAGTTGGACGGCTGCAATTATTGCAATTTACACGTTGGTTATTGCTCTTTTTGGTTTCTTTGGTTATCGTCATGTAAAAGATAATATGAAAAATAACATTAAAAGAAATAACAAAATTATCAATGATAAAATAGTAGAAATAAATCAAAAAGAACAAAAATTTAATGATTGCTTGAACCAAACCAAGGCAATTTCAGGAAAGTTAGATATGCAAGATAAATATATGTGTAAAACAAATTCATATCTTTTCGAAGCTTTGGATAAACTTGCAAATCAAATTTCCGACACGAAAGTAGGAAAAGTCATATTAAAAGAGAATTTTCACGGTTATCAAATTACTAATTTATATTCAATAGACCGCAATAAAAATTTTGCTAGTCTCGCCTATATGCAACAAAATGGCAGTCTTGAAGACATTGAACATTTGGAGTATTTTTCCAATTTTGATTTAGATGCAAATAATAAAATATGGGCAAGAGAAATTATAGGAGTTATAAAGCATAAAAACGCATTATGAGAAAAATACTATTTGTTGACGACGATAATTCTGTTAAAGCGTTAATCTCACATTTAAAGAATTTTTATGATTTTGAGGTGACATTTTTACAAGATTATCGTCAAATAGATAAAGAATTACAAATAAGATACGATGCTGTGATTCTAGATATTATGATGCCACTTAAAAACGATGATTCTTATCTTTCTCAAGAAGAAAAAGAAAAAACAAATAATGGCAGAAAAACAGGGCTTATAATATTTGAAAAAATACGAATGCAACATCCTCGCTTGCCAATTGTGTTTTATTCTGCAGTGAAGGATCGGATTTGTTGCGATGAATGTACTGTAATAGTAAATAAACCAGAACTCACAAAATCTATTGCTAAAACGATTAATGATTTGATAGAAAAAACTTCAAATTCATAGTTAGAAGTTATTCGTATCAGTATTTGCTGATATTCAAAAATATATGTAATAATACTGCGACAAAAGCATGCATGTAATAAATAGCACTTCATCTGGCATGAATTGCTTTACAATAATTCTAGGAAACCAAAATTGAACGACATACCAGTAAAAGAAAAATCGCAGCCACAATTAAACATTCACATTTTCTTTATACTTTTGTGTGGGAAGGGGGGATAAAATGCTTAAAGTTGTGTGCAACCTTAAAAAAGACAGTAATGTACAATCTTGATATAAAGACAGCACTTGAATGGTTAGGTGCAATTGTAGTATCGGTTGGAGGAACAAGTGTAATTGTAATTGGACTTGCAAAATGGTTTGGCGATAGACTTGCAATCAAGTTGTTAGAAAAAGACAGACATAAATATCAGCAAGAACTTGAGGCTTTAAAGAAAGGGAATCAAAAGGAATTAGAAGAACTAAAGAATAACTATCGACAGACACTTGAAGAAAAGAAACTTGAGTTGGAAGAGCAAAAAGCTATATTCCTTCGCTATCGAGAACATCAATTTACTTTGTACAACGACCTTTGGAAAAGTTTGTGCGATTTAAGGCATATTGCCGAGGAACTTTGGGAAGTTGCAGAGCAGTCAAAACTGAAAGAATTTTCAAAACAATTAAAAATTACAAAACTAACCGTTGAGAAAAGTGCTTTACTTATTGAAGACGGTCATTATGCAGATCTAATCAAAATATTAAATCAATTTGGACAGTTTGAAATTGGCAAGCTCAGTTTTATTACTTTACGCAATAGACAAGCGCATGAATTAGAGCAGTATGGTGTGACAAATTATGAGATTAGAAGAGTTGTTGACCAAAACAGAGAAGCAAAAACGAGCTTTGTTCAAATGGTTAACGAACTTGCAAGTGCATTTAAAAGACAAATTAGAGGAGAATGACAAGAATGGGGCAGCCTATAACATTAATTTGACGCGAGGTTAAGTGCTTCGATTTACAGTTATTCTTAAACTTGAATCAATCGGCTCCGCATAAAAGGTAGTGGTATTTTTTTTTGTCTGTGCCAATCCGCAAACTGCAACTCAAACAGAAAAAATATCAAATCAACATCATGATTGCATATCTATAAAGTGAAAATTGGAAAATCCGTATTCACAAATAACACCAAAATACTACTCATTTAACCCTCCCAATATTTCCCAAACTTGCACTCCAATTGAGTTTAACCCCATAATATGCCCCTCTTTCAAAAATCGGTAGAGAAAAAGTACTTAAACGAGCTGGATGCTGCGCTGATTGACCAGAAATACAAGCAGTTGCAGGATTATTTCGGCAATGCGGCCATTCAGGAGAATAGAGGCAGATTTATTGAATGTAGCTGAAACAACCCGAAGACACGAAAGAAATCCAAACAAGAGTAATTTTTACCCTTGTTTCGTAAACGAGAGTAAATTTTCAGTATTTTTACCCTTGTATTAAAAACGAGCGCAAAGCTTACACTTGAACGAAATGGACAATTTTAACCGGGAAATACCGTATAACGATCTGCCATTGCTGCCGCCAAAAGCAGACATAGAAACGAAAAATAATAGCAGCCCATAATATATAGGACTTCATGTGGCACGAAAAGTGTCAGGCCTTGCAAAAGCGGGGAACCCCGGTTGAACAAATCCCCGGCTGCATTCAATAATTATGAATTTTACTTTGGGTTTAAATGGTTTTAGGCAAGCACAATAATTTGGAGTTGGCGATATTTCCCTGAATTGTTATTTTCAGATACTTTAAATTCGTAAAAATCAGATATTTTTGGGTCTACTATAAGAAAATTCGTACTTTTAACAAGGATTCCGGTGGCCGTGATGCCAGTGTATTCAGAAAAGCTCGGCAACGCATAGCCAGGCACTTTGACGGTAATAAAAGGCGAATATGGAGAATACAAGAATTTTAAGAAAAACACATAAAAAACTTTAAATCATGAAAATAAATACACTAAAAAACACACTTATTATTTTATTTATAATAGTCATAACAAATTCTTTTGCACAACAAAATCAAACAAATTTGAAAAGTGAGATAGATGTTGGTGTTACATTAACTACATTTCTAAAAGTCGAACAAACTAACGACCATTTTATTATAACATCACCTAAAAATGCAGATGTTAGATTATTTGGTTGGTTTAAAGCAAGGGTAGGGAGAATATTTGGGAAAAGTCCCAAAAAGGGAATTTTGTTAACAATTGAGTGTAAGCAAAATGGCGACAGCCTAATAGGATCTATGAAAATGTTTATGGTTGGAAAATTGGAATTCAAAGGTATTTATAAAAATGATGTACTAAGTGGAGAAATAAATAAAAACGACACTATGATTATAGGAACTATTAAAGGAATAAAAAGCCAGGAGAATAGCATTGATTACAATTACCTCTTTCCTAAAGTTTTTGAAATTACTCAAAATAATATCTATTCAAAAACAGTGTTGCAAACGAATGAATGGGAGCAATTTCAAAAGCAACTCAAAAAAATGTTAAATAATGTTGGAGATGATATTGAGTTATATTTTGGTTTTAATATGTTGAGTCCTAAACTGCCGTTCAGCCACTATAATTTACTATTACTGGAAACAACAGAAAAAGAAGAAGAAAATAACATCACCAATAACCTCGAAAAAAAAGAACCAGCAGTAATTTATGAGAAAATGAATGAAAGTACTGTTTATTTGAAAATCAAAAATTTCGATACTTCAAAAGAAGAATTAGCCGATATTTTACCCAAGATAGTTAAAGAGAACCCCAGGAACCTCATCATTGATTTAAGAGATAATGGTGGCGGTGGAATTGAAGCCGCATTCGAATTTGGGAAATATATTATGAATAATGCTATAGAAGTTGGATACTTTGTTACAAATAAACTTCAATATACCGGTTTTGATGCTGATTTGTTTAAAAGCCTTCCTGCGGCAGAACCGCAAACTACTGATGAGTTTGTTGAGAGTTTAAAACACGGCAAAGGAGCAAAACTTGTATTTAATAATCCAGACAACCCTGTTTATTCAGGAAATATTTTCATTTTAACAAACGGAAGAACAGCAAGCACTTGTGAACCGATAGTTTATGTATTAAAAGAGAGTAAAAGAGCTACTATTATTGGAGAAAAAACAGCAGGAGCAATGTTAAGCGCAACTTATTTTGATATTTCAGGCAAATATAAACTCGTTTTACCAATAGCAGATTTTTACACATACGATGGCGTTCGTCTTGATGGAGTAGGAGTTGCACCCAACATTGAGACAATATCTGAAAACGCATTGGACAAAGCACTTAGTTTAATAAATAATCAGAAATAATTATTATTCAGACTCAGTATAGTAAAAGAAAAAAATGGAATACTACCGCCAATAAACAGGGCTTCACAAGGTTCGAAGTACCAGGTCCCTAAAAAAAACGAGGAAGTCCCGATTAAACAAATCCCCGACTGCATTCAATAATTATGGACTTTACTTTGGGTTTAAATGATTTTGGGGGCAAGCGCAATAATTTGGAATTGACGATATTTCCATGTCAGTATGCTGTTTCCCAATGCTTTTTACTCCCCAAATATTTAACCCTCCCAATATTTCCCTAACTTGCACTCCAATTGAGTTTAAACCCATAATATGTCCCTCTTTCAAAAATCCGTAGAGAAAAAGCATTTAAACGAACTGGATGCTGCGCTGATTGATCAGAAATACAAGCAGTTGCAGGATTATTTTGGCAATGCGGCCATTCAGGAGAACATCAGGAATGCGAAAGAAGAGCAGTTTCAGGAGGGATTTTTGCGTGAACTTTTCGTTTCGATTTTGGGATATACGCTCAATCCGCAGCCCGATTTCAACCTGACCACGGAACTGAAAAATATTGTCAACAGCAAAAAGGCAGACGGGGCGATTTTGAGGAATGGTGAGGCGCTGGCTGTCATAGAGTTGAAGGGAATGAATACGCCTGATCTGGATTCCATTGAATCACAGGCATTCGGATATAAAAACCATCATCCGAAATGCGTTTATGTAATTACTTCAAACTTCGAAAAACTCCGTTTTTACATTCAGAATGCCATTGACCATATTGACTTTGATTTGTTCAGGCTTACGCGGGAACAGTTCGCTTTACTGTGGCTTTGTCTGGCAAAAGACAATTTACTGAATGATTTACCTTTAAAAATCAAGGAATCATCCGTTCTACAGGAAGAAAACATCACGAAGAAACTCTATGCCGACTACTCAAAATTCAGGGAAGCGATTTATAACAACCTTGTAAAGAACAACATCGAAAACAAAAGTCTTAACAATGGGTTGCAACCCATTGTTATTGACAAACTTCTGCTTTTCAAAAAGACGCAAAAACTGCTCGACCGGTTTCTGTTCATCTTCTTCGCGGAGGACAGGCTGTTGTTACCGCCAAACTCCATCAGCGAGATTGTAAAACAATGGACAACGCTGAAAGAGGAACTGGACGAATATGTGCCGCTGTATGAGCGTTTTAAAAAGTATTTCGGCTACATGAACACCGGTTATAAAGGCAAGAAATACGATATTTTTGCTTACAACGGTGGACTTTTCGCGCCCGACGAAGTACTGGATACCATTGCCATTGACGATGCCATACTTCACGAGCACACCTTAAAACTAAGCCAATACGATTTTGAAACCGATGTGGATGTAAACATCCTCGGGCACATTTTTGAACATTCTTTGGGCGAAATTGCGGCAATAGCCGCAACAGGGGAGACTGCCCCCCTGTCGAAACAGACTTCTGTTTCGATACGCAAAAAGGACGGCATTTTCTACACCCCTAAATACATTACCAAATACATGGTAGAAAACACGGTGGGAAAGCTTTGCGAGGAAAAGCGCAGGGAGCTTGATATTGTGGATGAAGAATATGCCAAAGGGCGCAAAAACCGGAAAAAGGAGACCCTTACCGCCCTTGACAACAAACTGACCGATTACCGGAACTGGCTGTTGAGTCTTACCATTCTTGACCCTGCCTGTGGTTCGGGTGCGTTTTTGAATCAGGCGTTGGATTTTCTCATCACGGAGCACCGCAAAATTGACGATTTAAGCGCCCAGCTTTTGGGTGCAGCCCTGGTTTTTTCTGACATCACCACCGATATTCTTGAAAGGAACATTTACGGTGTTGACCTGAACGAGGAATCGGTTGAAATTGCCAAACTGTCGCTTTGGTTGCGGACTGCGCAAAAAGGAAGAAAGCTCAACAGGCTGAACAACAACATTAAATGCGGTAATTCGCTGATTGACGATCCGGAAGTAGCCGGAGACAAAGCGTTTAACTGGCAAAAGGAGTTTCCGAATGTGTTTAAAAAGAAGGATAAAAAAGCCTGGCACGTTACTACGGCAACCCATAATTCGCGGTATTCGCAACGCATGTTCGACAACCATGTGAAACTTGGTGAGCCGGTCTGGCTTTCGCCGGAAGAAGAAATAATTGTAAGCGAAACCATTGCCCAAATAGTGGAAGCCGACAAGTTGAACATTCTCGCCTATAATATTTGTGGCGACCACGCACATTTTCTTCTCGTATGCACGGAAGAAGAACTCCCGAAAATAGTACAGAAAGTAAAAGCGATGTCGGCCCGGGCGTGTAATATCGCGATGGGGAGAACTATTCCTTTTGTGGCAGTGGAGCATGCTCCACTGCCACAAAAACATGGAAAAACACAATCCCACCTATGGACAAAAAAGTTTGGACAAAAGGAAATAACAAGCCCGGAACAATTTTCTAATACAATCGCCTACATAAACAACAATCGCAACAAGCACCAACTTCCGGAAAACAAGGGGTTGCAACCCCTTGTTAAAAGAATGACCTGCACCCGCGAACATGCCTTTCGCCCCGAATACACCGGCGGCTTTGACGTGGTGATTGGGAATCCGCCGTATGTGCAGCTCCAAACCATGGGCGAAATGAGCGAAATACTCTCGAAATGTGAATATGAAACATTTGATAAGGGAGCAGACCTCTATTGCCTTTTTACTGAGCGTGGTTATACATTATTGAAAGAAGGTGGAAAGCAATCGTTTATTATGCCCAACAAATGGATGCTTGTTGCCTATGGGAAACCACTTCGGAAATTTCTTTCGAAAACGGGCTTGCAGCAAATATTAAACTTTGGCGATATACAATTCTTCCAGGAAGCCACTACCTATGTCTGCATTTTTGTTACACAAAAAGCCGAGCCGACTGAAATTGTAAAAGTGCTGTCCCTCAACCAAAAAACTTACAATGGCGACTTTCTTACCGAAGTAAAAGCTAACCTGTATGACGATCAAGCTATCAAATTTGATGAAGCAGAATGGAGTATTCAACCATTAAATGATGCCCGCAAGTTGGAACAAATGAGGGGAAATAGTAAAGAATTGAAAGATTTGCCAATATCCATTTATAGAGGAATACTTACAGGTTATAACGATGCCTTCTATATTGATGAAGATACCCGACAAAAATTGATTGCCGCGGATTCTAAAAGCGCAGAACTCATCAAACCCATGGTGCGAGGGCGTGATATATCGGCTTATGAAATAACCGGGTTTGAATATTTGATTGGTACATTTCCATCTCTTAAGTTGGATATTGAAAATTATCCGGCAATTAAGGAACATTTACTTTCATTTGGATTTGACCGCCTGAAACAAACTGGCGACAAAGGTTCACGTAAAAAGACAAGTGGTAAATGGTTTGAAACCCAGGATAGCATAGGTTATCATGAAGATTTTGCTAAGCCAAAAATTATGTATCCAAATATGACTTCGGTTTTCCCGTTTATGTACGATGAAAGCGGAATATTAGGCAATCAGAAATGTTTTATTCTAACCGCAAAAGATGACACGGTTTCATTATTGTTCCTAACGACTATATTCAACTCTTCACTGGCAAAACTTTGGATCTGGTACAATTGTCCGGAACTGCAAGGAGGTACGCGGGAAATTAGCAAGGTCTATTTCGAACATTTTCCTGTTCCGCCGGCAAATGAAGCGAAGGTTACAATCCTGGCAAACTATGCAACAGAACGAACCCAATCAACGGCCCATCTCAAAGTCGTTAATTCGAAATTTCAGCGTGCTTTGCATCGTAAATTTGAGTTGGATGCCTTACCCAAAAAATTGCAGGAATGGCATCTGCTTACCTTTTCAGATTTCGTCAAAGAATTGGGTAAAAAGAGAATAAAACTTACGCTGTCTGAAGAAGCTGAGTGGGAAGACTATTTTCTTCAGGAAAAGGATACAGCCCAAATCATAAAATCCGAAATAGAAAAAACCGACAAAGAAATAGACCAATTGGTATATACGTTGTATGGGTTAACCCCGGAAGAGATTGAAATTGTGGAGGAAGGGGTGTGAGGTGCCGCATTGGCAAAATCCATGACAAAAATTGAGTCGGTTAGAAAAGACCGATATGAAAAATGATTCAACCATTGTCTCGCCAATTTGGGTAGGTGTTGTTATAGGAGTTTTATCTTTCTTCAGTAAAGTTGCCTGTTATAATTTTATTGATAATTCAAGACGTCCACCAAAACCAAGTTCAATAATTTTTTGAAGTGTCGAAATGCGGGCTTCTTTAATGTCATTCTCAATTTTTGAAATGTAGGATTTTGATGTCCCAACTTTTTCTGCGAGTTGTTCCTGTGTCATTCCCAACTCTATGCGAGTGTCATGAATTAGTGCACCAATTTTGAAGTTTTCATATCCTGCTTCAAGTTCGTCACGCTCTTTGGTCCCGCGCTTACCGTAGTTCTTTTCTTTGAACTCTTCAAGAGTCATCAGGTTCTTATTTTTCGTTTTCATATTCTGCTTTAATTTTAAGCGCCTTTTCAATTTCTTTTTTTGGTGTCTTCTGGGTTTTCTTTTGAAAACCGTTTGCCAGGATCACCAGTTGTTCCTGATCAAAAAAGCAGAAAATCCGAAATATATCACTGCCTGTTTGAACCCGAATTTCGTATAGTCCATCTGTATTAACAATGTGTTTCAGATAGGTTTCCGGAACTCTCTGCAAATCTTCAATCAAATCAAAAGTCCAGATTATTTTGGCTTTTTCTTTTTTAGATTGTTGGTCAAAGAAGTCTTGAAAGTAGCTCTTGAAGAACGTAATCTTTCTGTATTTCTCATTTTTGCCCATCACTATGCTTATCGGAACAAAGATACTAAAGTTTACCTATAGTGAAACAAAATTGTGAATATATTCCTACTTTCTATCAAATTAGCTAAAATCGTAGCTAAAACAACAGAAAATCAAATGGAAATTCAAGCTCAGTTTAAAAAAAGGCATGATCTGACTTACCCGGTTGTAAATGTCGCAACTATTTGAAAAAGAGACCCAAATTATTAGTGAACACATTAAAAACGTTTTCAGAACATTATCCTAAAAAAAGGATACATTTGACGAATCCAAATTGCCTGAAAATGGTTTATTGAATAACAAAACAACAAACACCATGAAACCTTTCAAAAATCTTACTGAACAAGAGTATAAAACGCTCCTCAAATTCCCTGTTTACATTTCATTGCTTGCAGCCAACCGCGATGGCAAGTTCGATAGTGCAGAGAAGCAGACAGCAATCAAATTCGCTCACGTAAAGACATTTACCTGTAACCCACTGCTTATTGACTTTTATGAGGAGGTTGATAAGGTATTTGAAAGCAATATAGTGGAATTGGATCATGAATTGCCCAAAGGAAAAGAAAACAGGGACGCGGCGATCATGAGTGAGTTGTTAAAACTTGAAAGCATTGTATTAAAGTCGGGGGAAGTATATACTTCTACCATGTACGAAAGCATGCAATCATTTAAAGATCACGTATCAAAGGCACATAACCATGTGCTGGTGGACTTTGTTTTTCCGCTTTCGATAAAAGGTTACAGATTGTAATTCCAGGAAGTTTAGGTCAGGGGATGTAACCTAACAGGTTGGCCTTCGATGGTTCGACATGGTTCGACAACCGGCTCACCAACCAGTTCACCAACCAACTCACCAACCGGTTCACGCACCAAACCTGTTAGGACGATTCCGGATTATCCTAACAAGTCTTCTTCCGACTTGTTAGGTTTGACTGCTGGTCGGATAATCGTTAGTCGGATAGTCGTTAGTCGGTAATCGCTGGCCTTTGGTCTTTGGCTTTAGTCTTCACGCAGGACGCTCAGGACACGCAGGACACTCACAACTATTTGTTCGCTGAAGTCGCCCACTCGCTATAGTCGCCCACTTGCTGAAGTCGCCCACTCGCCCACTCGCCCCCTCGCAATGTCGCCCATCGCCCCATCGCTAAAGTCGCCCCATCGCAACACCCTTTTCCCTACCTTTGCCCATCCCAATAATCAAACAAATGCACTTTACTCACCTCTTTTTTGATCTTGATGGCACCTTAACCGATTCAAAACCAGGCATTTTTAATTCTGCTATTTATGCCGCTGACAGGCTTGGGATTCCTGCCTATAAGCGCCCGGCGGATATGATGCCTTTTATTGG
>SWCC01010215.1_pt1 | contig 90222 bp, 69 predicted proteins | sample 4692971 | NCBI WGS metagenome assembly SWCC01 (sample SAMN10267277, study PRJNA491770) | bioreactor metagenome | isolation source: DHS bioreactor inoculated with subseafloor sediment | place: Japan: off Shimokita Peninsula | collected 2006-08
CGGTGGCCGGGATCTCGGTGCCCACGGCGACCGGGTTGCCGTTGAGCAGCAGCGTGCCGTTGAGCGGCAGCGTCTTGATCACGAAGTGATCCACCGTGCCGTCAACGTCGCTACCGGACAGGCTGACCGGGATCGAGGCGGCGTCCTCTTCACCCGTTGCGGCTACAGCGTTGGTCTCAGGTGCGTCATTGACCGGCGCCACCGTAACCGGCGTTTCCGTTTCATCCGTTGTGGTGACGGTTTGTGCTTCGTCGGTCCCGTCTCCTGCAGCCCGCAGTTCCGGCACAACGGCTGCTGCGGATGTCTCGAATTCGAGCTCGAACGGATCAACACCCTCGGTAATCCGCAGCAGGCGCACGAAGTCATTGCCGTCGCCACCGCCGCCACCGGTCAGGCCGGCGGCCGGGTCTTCGAGCACGTCGTCGAGGCTGGTGCCGTCGTTGAGGGCCTGGATGACCTGCTGGATGGTGCCGTCAGCCAGTTGCGCTTCATTGGCCTGCGGACGGGTGGTCTCGGAAAGGTCGGCCGAGATCAGGACGGCCTGGTCTTCACCGACCGGAACGATGCTGCCGTCGGCAACCACCAGGAGCTCGGCGCGAGCACCGGCTGCGGTCACGAGGGTCTCGCCTTCGAGCAGGGCGTCGCCAACCTTGAGCAGGCGGAGATTGCCCGCCTGGTCCCTGGCCTCTACCTTGCCGGTGATACTGACGACGGTTGCGACTGCCTTTGCGCTTGCCATGTTCTGCTCTCCTGATCTGCTGCCCCGTGCGCCAGAGCAGCGCATCGGGAAACGGGTTCGATGGCAGACACCTTATCGGGCTGCGTTCTCCGCCTCTATTGGACCAGTGGACAAGCCGTGACTTAGCTCACGCTCAGGGGGCAAGCGCACCTGCATGGCTGGACATCTTCAACGCAAGTTGCATGCGATCGCGCACCGCAAGCTTCTCGAAGATGGCTGACAGATGGGCCTTGACCGTGCGCTCCGTGATGTCGAGCGCTGCAGCGACTTCCTTGTTGGTGAGCCCGCGCGCAACAGCGAGCGCGACCTCGCGCTCGCGCTCGGTCAGGCCCGCCAGGGCGTGCTCCGAAGACAGCGCTGCCGGTACTCCACCCGCGCTGGTGGCACGAATCGCTCGCGCCATGAGCTCCGGACCCACCCACAGGCCGCCGTGAAGCACGACGACCGCCACCTCGCGCAGCATCGCAGGCGTGGCATAGGCATGGCAGTAGCCCCGGGCGCCGGCTTCGAGGGCCTGCAGCCCCTCGATCTGGCCGGGGGTACCGGAGATCACGACGCTGCGGATGCCTGCATCGCCCTGTTGTTGCGCCAGTTGTTCGCGCCAGTCGGGCACGCGGGTGCTGACCCACAGAATGCTGGAATCGTCGTGAATATGACCCACGGGCACGGTGGCCACCGCGACAGCCTCCGGAAACGCCTCCTGCCAACGGGGCAGGAGCTGATGGTCCGGGCTCAGAAAGAAATGCTTTGTCATCGTTCCGTCAAGGCATTGGCCTTGGCCCTGATTACGGGCTTGATCAGATAGGAAAGTACCGTCTTCTTGCCGGTAAGGATGTCGACCTCGGCCACCATGCCGGGAATGATTGGCAGGTTTTCACCGAGGCTGCTCTTGAGCGTGCGCACACGGACGATGTAGAAGGCATTGCCCTTGTCGTCGGTCACGCTATCGGCCGAGATCTGCTCCACAACGGCGTCGAGACCGCCGTAAATCGCAAAATCATAAGCGGTGAACTTGACCACCGCATTCTGGCCGGGACGCAGGAATGCAATATCCTTGGGCGTAATCTTGGCCTCGAGGATCAGCGCATCGTCGAGCGGAACGATCTCGACCACTTCCTTGCCCGGTTGCACGACGCCGCCGACGGTACTCACCAGCAGACGTTTCACGGTTCCGCGCACCGGCGAACGAATTTCGGCGTGCTTGACCCTGTCTTCCAGCGCGCGACTGCCTTCGGACAGGCTGCCGAGCTTGTTCATGGTGTCCGAGAGTTCGTTGCGCAGCTGGTTGCGGAAATTGAGTTCAACCTCCTGAATCTTGCCATTGGCCTCGTTGATCGCCGACTGAATGCGCAGGATCTGCGACGAAGCCTGATCGCGCTCGCCACGCAGGCGGGAGACGTCGCGGCGCAGGCGCAGCAGATCGACTTCGGACACCGCACCGGACGCCAGCAGCGGCTCGGTGACGGTCAGCTCCTGCTGCACCAGATCAAAAGAGCGCCCGGCCTGCTCCCGGCGCGAACGCACTTCGTTGAGCTCCTGCTCGCGCTGGTTGAGCTGCTGACGCGCAATCGACAGCTGGGCCTCCATCTCGGCGCGGGTCGAGTCGTACAGACGGCGTTCATGCGCAACGATATCCGGCACCTCACGTGCGGCCTCTGGCGGAACCGTCATCGCGGTGCCGGCGGTGAGCGCCTGCAAACGAGCAGCCTTGACCTGCAGGGCGAAGTACTGCGCACGGTTTTCCAGCAGCGAGGAGACGAAGCGTGTCGGATCGATACGCAGCAGCAGGTCACCGGCGTTGACGATCTGCCCCTCACGCACCGGCATCTCTTCGACGACGCCGCCGTCGACGGTTTGAATGACCTGCAACTGGGTCGACGGCACGACCTTGGCCTCGCCGCGAGTGACCTCGTCGATGGGCGCAAAGGCAGCCCACACAAGGAGGATGAGCACCACGGCCGCCACCCCGCGCAACAGCATGCGCGCTCGCAGGGGCTCCTGCTGCAGGCGGGCCCAGTCGGCGTCACCCGCCCAGTCGAGCCTGTCTTCACGCTCGGGCGGCGCAAACCGGCCGAACAGGCGTTCGGAGAACGGTCGCGCGCGCTTGTCCACCTGCGCCGACACCTTGCCGATGCCCTTGAACGCACGTTCCTGGACGCCGCCGCCCCCGGCTTTGTTGTCACTCATCACAAGGCCCTCCCGATCCGGCCCTGACGCAAGGCCTCCACCACCTGGGCCTTGGGTCCGTCAGCCACCACCTTGCCGGCATCGATGACGATGATGCGATCTGCGAGGTCCAGGAGGGAGGTGCGGTGGGTGATCACGATCATGCTGCGGCCTTCGGCATACTTGCGCAGCTGGCCCTTCACCGCCTCCTCGCTGGAGTGATCCATCGACGCAGTCGGCTCGTCGAGCAACAGGATGGGGGGATCGCTGATGACCGCACGTGCAATCGCCACCCCCTGACGCTGACCGCCCGAGAGCGACTCGCCGCGCTCGCCCACGAGCATGTCAAAACCACGCGGATGCGCATTGGCGTATTCGAGCACGCCGGAAATCTGTGCTGCGCGCAGGATGGCCGCGTCATCTGCCAGCGGCGCCGACAGCGCGATGTTGTCACGCAGCGAGCCGTAGAACAGCGTCACATCCTGCGGCACGTAGCCGATATTGCGGCGCAGTTCGGCCGGATCGAGCTGGCGCAGGTCGATGCCATCCACCAGCACCGCCCCCGAAGTCGGCTGGTAGAGACCTAGAATGAGCTTTTCCAGCGTGGTCTTGCCGGAGCCGATACGTCCCAGGATGGCCACATGCTCGCCGGGCTTGATCCGCAGCGAGACGTTGCGCAGGGCCAGGGTGTCTTCGCCGGGGTAGGAAAAGCTGACATCACGGAACTCGATATCGCCCTTGAGCCCCTGACGGCTGACGAAGCTGGTGTCCTCGGGACGCTCGACCGGGCGCTGCATCAGCTCGTCGAGCGAATGCAGCGCAGTGGCTGCAGTGTGATACTGCACAAGCAGTCCAGCCACCTGGCTGATCGGCGACATCGCGCGCGAAGACAGCATGTAGCAGGCAATCAGGCCGCCCATGGTCAGCAGGCGTTCGTCGATGAGATACACACCGATCAGGATGATGGCCACACTCACCGACTGCTGAACCCACAGCGCGCCATTGGTCGTGGTGGCCGACAGCAGACGCAACTGGGCGCCGACGCGGGCCAGCAGCGCAGCACTGCTCTCCCATTTGCGCTGGATCGCCGATTCGCCGCCCAGCGCCTTGATCGTCTCGATCCCGACCAGCCCCTCGATCAGCGTGGCATTGCGCTGAGCGCCGGCACGGTAGGTGGTTTCGGACAACTCGTGCATCCGCCCCTGCACCGTCATTGCGTACACCAGCAGCACAACGACGCCGATGGCGAAGGGAATCAGCAACTGCCAGCTGATCCAACCGATCACCGCCAGGAACAGCAGGGCAAAGGGAAGGTCGATGAACGCCACCACCGTGGCCGAGCTGATGAAATCGCGTACCGACTCGAACGCGCGCAAGTTGGCCGCGAACGAGCCCGCAGACGTTGGCCGCGCCTCCATGCGCAGGCCAAGGACCCGCTCCATGATGAAACTGGACAGGCGCACGTCGATGCGACTGCCGGCAAGATCGACGAAATGCCCGCGCATCGTGCGCAGCACCAGATCGGCCGTCACCACGACAAAGACACCGATGGACAAGGCCCACAGCGTGTCCGTGGCGTGATTGGGCACGACCCTGTCGTACACGTTCATCACGAACAGCGGCATTGCCACGGCAAACACGTTGATCATGAACACCGCCAGCAGCACATCGCGGTACAGCGCCCGGTTCTCGGCGATCACGCTCCAGAACCAGTGCCCCTCGCGCGTCTTGCGCACGCCGGGTGCGCGGGCATCGAAGCGGAAACCGGGACGCAGGTAGATTGCATGGCCGGCATAGCGGGCGGCAAGCTCGGCCACCGGCAGGGTGACGGTGGTCTCGCCAAGCTCGGGGAAGACGACCTCGACGTCGCTGCGGTCGTCCGACCAGGCCGCAAGCACGCAGGCGCGCTCGTCGTCGAGCAGCAGAATGGCGGGCAGCAGCGCGGGATTGATACGCTCCAGCGCACAACTGACGACACGGCCATGAAGACCGGCGCGACGGGCCGCGCGCGGCACCAGCGAGGGGGTCAGCTTGCCATCTTCGAGCGGAAGACCGGACAGCAGCGCATCCGGTGTCAGTGCCGCGCCGTGTCCGCGCGACACCAGCAACAGGCATCCCAGCAATGCGTCATCGACCAGACGCGGGTCCTCTGCAGCCACAGCGTCCTCTGCCCCTGACTGCGCACCAGCCATCGGCGTCGCACCTGCTCCACCCGGTCTTGAATCAGTCACGCATTCCCCAGATTAGGTATTGATTGAGGGCCGATTTTAGACAGGATTGAGCACGGATGACCGGATACTTTCGGCCTCGCCGCTAAAAACCACACAAAGCGGTGGAGAATTTCCGCCAGATGACGCACCAACGTGCTTGCCGCCACTTTCCGTGCGCCGCAGAATGTCCGCTCCTGCGCGCTGCCATGCCGATCGAGGAGACACATGATGAGCGAACAACGCCGACAGTACTCCCGCATTCACTTCAGCAGCGGGGCACGACTCCTCGTGGCCGACCGCGAGTTCGCCTGCGCGGTGCTCGACCTCTCCCTCAGAGGCGCACTACTGGCATTCGACGGCGACCTGCCCGATGTGGCGCTGGACGAACGCTGCCTGCTTGAAATCACGCTCAGCGACACCCGCACCGTCATCCGCATGGAAGCTCATGTGGCACACGCCGAGGGCCGCCATCTTGGCCTGACATGCTGCGAAATCGACCTCGACAGCATCACCCATCTGCGCCGCCTGCTCGCCCTCAATCTTGGCGATGCGGAAATGCTGAACCGCGAATTCGCCGCGCTCGTCGCCGGCGCCACCACCTAGCCCGGCGCCTTCGTACTACTTGGGCATCGGCTCCTTGTATTCTTCGACCGTGATGGCGCGCAGCTGGTAACCCGCGTTACCCAGGTCCGACTCGAAGCGGGCGACGTTCAGCACCCCGTTCACCCACACCGGCAACATGTCGAGTTTGGCGCTCACTGGCTTGTCAGGCATCACATGGATCAACTGGTTGGCCGGTGGCGGCGGCACATGCACACAGGCGCCAAAGTAGGGAACGAGCAGAAACTCGCGGATGGTCTTGCCGTCTGTTTCCAGTGGCACGATGAAGCCGGGGATGCGAATGCGCTCGCCGTTGAAGCGCTGCACCAGCGGCGCACGATCCCACTCCTCGCGGATCTTCTGCATCACCTCAGCTGCGCGCGGATCGTTGTCCTGCAGATCGTTGAGCTTGAGATCAAGAAAGAATTTCTCCGGATTCCAGTCGGCCGGGATGAGGTCGTCCCAGCTGATCTCGCGAAAACGCCCTGCCCCTGCCTTGCCCGTCTGGCCGAGCCGCTGCCCGACCTGGTAGCCATCCTGGCCCGCCTTCTGCGCCAGTACCGGCAGCGGGGCAAGCACAAACGTGCCCACCACTGCGGCAATGACCCACTTCATGGAATTCATATTCAGATCCTGATCGTCATGCCATCGGCCAGCGAATAGCGATAGGCCCGCACACCCGGCACCACGCTTGCCAGCACACTGGCGGCCAGTACGGCCCCCAGCAAACTCAATTCCGCCGTCGACGGCCAGCTGATGCCGACATGCAGCCCGTATTCTGCCGCGAGCCAGGGTGACAGCGCAGCAGTGCCGACATTGACCACCACCAGGCCAATTAAGATCCCGGCCAGGGCCAGCGACATGCTTTCGAGCATCAGCAGCGCCAGAATCTGTCGCGGCCCGGCACCCAGGGCGCGCAGGATGGCCAGCTCGCGCCGGCGCTCGCCCAGGCTGGCGACCATCACCGCAACGAGGCCGGCGAGTCCGACCACGACCACCAGCGCGGACACGGCCAGCAAGGCCTGCTCGGCCACACCGACCAGCGACCACAGTTCCTGCAAGGTCGCACCGGGCAGGATCGCGGTCAGCGGCTCGGCCGCAAAAGTGTTGATCTGGCGCTGCACCCTGAACACCGTCACCCGATTCTTGAGACCGATCAGCGCAGCGGTCACCGTCTTCGGCGAAATGTCGAACTTGCGCACCTGCTCGGGTGCAATGTGCACGCCGGGAATCGGTGCCCCCGCCTGCCAGTCGACGTGAATCGCTTCGATGCCCTCCAGGCTCACCAGCACCGTGCGATCTACCGGCGTACCGGTGCGCTTCAGGACTCCCACGATGGTGAAGGGCTTGTCGGCGTGATCGGAAAAGCTCACCCCGCCCCCGCTGCCGTGGCTGAGTACGATGCGCTGGCCCTCGGCATAGCCAAAGCGCGCGGCCACCTCCGCACCAACCACCGCCTCGAAGATCCCGTCGGGCGCCGCAGAAAACGAACGGCCCGCCGCGAAAGCGATGGTTTCATCCTCGGCATAGCGGTAGCGCTCGAAAAAAGCCGACGTGGTTCCGAGCACGCGAAAGCCGCGATGCGAATCGCCAAGCGAGACCGGCACCACCCAGTCGACCTGCGGCAAGGCCGCGATCTGTTGCAGGCTTTGCCACGACATGTTGTTGGTGGCGTCACCCATGTGAAATACCGAGTACAGCAGCAACTGCACCGGCCCGCCGCGCGCGCCGACGATCAGGTCGGTGCCGGAGATGGTGCGGGCAAATGCGTGTCGAGCCTCGGTGCGCAGTCGCTCGACGCCGATCAGCATTGCCACCGCCAGCGCCACCGCAACAACGGTCAGCCCGACCGACAAGCGCCGGTTCGCGATGCTGCGCCAGCACAGGTGCCAAACCGGGCTCACGACGCACCTCCCGCAGCGTGGCTGATATCCGCAAGGTTTAGCACGCGGTCAAAGCGCGCCGCCAGGCGCGGATCGTGGCTGACAAAGAGCAGCGCCGCCCCGCTGGCAGCGCACTCGCCCTGCAGCAGATCGAGAAATGCGGCCTGACGGTCTGCATCGAGTGCCGAGGTGGGCTCATCGGCGACCACCAGTCCCGGCCCGCCGATCAGGGCGCGCGCCGCGGCCACCCGCTGCTGCTGGCCCACCGAGAGTTCGGACGCGCGGCGCGCAAGCAGCTCGGGCGGCAGGTCAAGGTGTTCGGCGAGGCGCAGCACCTCTTCGTCCGGCCTTCGTCCGGCGCGCAGCAGGCGCTCGCGTCTGGCGGCCGAAAAGCGGCAGGGCAGCAGAATGTTGTCGCGGGCCGACAGATAGGGCAACAGGTTGAAGAGCTGGAAGATGAAGCCGATGTGATCCGCGCGAAAACGGTCGCGGGCCGACGATGACAGCGTGCAGAGCACCTGCCCTGCCACCGAGATGCTTCCCGCGGTCGGCGCAAGCACGCCACCAATCAGTGCCAGCAAGGTGCTTTTTCCGCTGCCGCTTGGCCCCTGCAGAAACACCCGCTCCCCCGCTGCAAGCTCAAAACGGTCGATGGCAAGACAATCCGCGCCGGCGCCCGGCCAGCGCAGACGCAGATCACGCACCTCGACCGCGGCGGCGCTCACAGTGAAAGCATGCGTTGCTTCGGCGTCAGCTTCGCCGCCACCTGACCACGGGGCGAAGCCCGCTCGGCCCGAATCTCCCGAATGCGGGGAAACTGCTCGAACAGTCTGACCTCCAGCCCGGTGAGCGCGCTTGGCGTCGCACATTGCAAGGTGTGGACGACGCTCATCTCCGCATGACCACTGTCGCTGCCGACGGATGACTCGGCAAAGGGCTGTTCGAGTTCGGTCCTGAGCACCGCGCATGCCGCTTTCGCGGGCAGGGTCACGATGCGTTCGACGCCCTTCAGAATCACCTCTGCCTGCGCCAGTGCCATACGCTCGGCATCGGAGCGTGGCGCATGTTCAAAACCGACCAGATTGTCGAGCGGGCTCTCGAATTCGATCTGCAGGGTGTTGCCGGCAATCGCCACCCGCAGTTCTGCCACGCCATGCTCGTGGGGCAGGTGCTGCGCAAAGGCGGTGCTCGCGCTCAGCAACATGGCCAGCGCGACGGTACGTTGTTTCATGAAATCTCCATCAGGCGTGAATGCAGGGCGGTCGAAAAATGAGGTGCAATCGACCGGGCGTGCTAATGCTACAATGTTGCAATACCGATCGCAAACAGCAACAAGCGCATGCGCACTTCATCGAACGCACCGACCTCTCCGCAGCCAGAGCACGCCGCACGTGAGCTGATCACGCGCCACGGTGGCCGCGTCACCCGCACCCGGGTTGCCGTCGTCACGGCGCTACAGGACAGCGCCCAGCCACTGTCGCACGAGGAGCTGGGCGCCGCGCTGGCCGCAATCGACATCCCGCACGACCGAGTCACGCTGTATCGCGCCCTCGACTGGCTGGTCGAACAGGGTATTGCGCGGCGCATTGCCGGCAGTGATCGTGCCTGGCGCTTCGAGATGGTACGCCCGCACAGTCATCGACATGCGCACTTCCACTGCGACCGCTGTGGCCAGGTGATCTGCCTTGAAGGCCTTCAGCCTTCTCCAAGCGTCAACCTGCCCGACGGCTTTCAGCTCGACCGTGCAGAGCTCGTGCTGCACGGCGCATGCGCCACCTGTGGCCTTCATGGGCTCGCCCCCGAAACGACCGACGAGGACTGAGCGCAGCTCAACTCTCCGCCTCCGCTTTCAAACATTTCCAGGCGTGCGTCAGTGATGCACCCACCGACATGGCCCATTCACACTCTCACTCGCATGCTCACTCGGCGTCCCGCCACCCACCGCGCATCAGCCCGCTCGGCAGCAGCCTCGGGCTGCGTCTCGGCATTGCTGCCGCCGCCACTGCGTTGCTGTGGCTGGCCGTCCTGTGGGCAGTGAACTGACATGCACGCCACCATGCCCCCCCTGATCCGCTTCGAGAACCTGACCCTCGGTTACGAGCGCCATCCGGCCATTCACCACCTGAGCGCAGAGATCCCCGCAGGTGCGCTGGTCGCCGTGGTCGGCCCCAATGGCGCGGGCAAATCCACCCTGCTCAAGGGCCTCGCAGGCGAATTGCGTCCAATCGGCGGCCACATCCACCTGCCCGATCTGCCCCGCGGTGGCATTGCCTACATGCCCCAGCGCAGCGAGATGGATCACAGCTTTCCGGTATCGGTGTTCGACATGGTGGCGATGGGGCTGTGGCGCGAGATCGGCCCCTTCGGCGGCCTCAGCCGTGCCCAGCGTCACCGGGTGGAGAATGCCATCGAGGCCGTCAGCCTGTCCGGATTCGAAGCACGCCAGATTGGCTCGCTGTCTGGCGGACAGCTGCAGCGCGCGCGCTTTGCCCGCCTGCTCCTCCAGGACGCGCCCATCATCCTGCTCGACGAGCCTTTCGCCGCCATCGACGCCCGCACCGTTGAAGACCTGGTTCACCTGATCCTGCACTGGCATGCCGAAGGCCGCACCGTACTCACCGTGGTGCATGACTTCGAGCAGGTGCGGCGGCACTTTACGACCTGTCTGCTGCTGGCTCGCGAACTCGTCGCCTTTGGTCCGACCACGCAGGTCATGACCGACGCCCTGCTCGCCCGCGCCCGCCATCTGTCGGAAGCCTTCGACGACAACGCACCCGAGTGCCATGTGGCGGAGGCCGCATGAGCCTCAACGAACTGCTCTTTGCGCCCTTTGCCGACTTCGGCTTCATGCGCCGTGCGCTTGCCGGCTGCCTCGCGCTGTCGCTCGGCGCCACGCCGGTGGGGGTGTTCCTGCTGTTGCGGCGGATGAGCCTGATGGGCGATGCAATGAGCCACGCCATCCTGCCCGGTGCGGCGCTCGGCTACCTGGCCTTCGGTCTGTCGCTCGGCGCGATGACCATCGGCGGCATCCTGGCCGGCCTGGTCGTGGTGTTCGCTGCCGGACTCGTCACCCGCGCCTCTGTGCTCAAGGAAGACGCCAGCCTCGCGGCCTTCTATCTGCTGTCGCTCGCCGCAGGCGTGATGATTGTGTCGCTGCGCGGGCGCAATCTCGACCTCCTGCATGTGCTGTTCGGCTCGGTGCTGGCACTGGACGACCAGTCGCTGCTGCTGATCGCGAGTATCACCAGCCTCACCCTGTTCGGTCTTGCCCTGCTGTTCCGGCCGCTGGTGCTGGAGTGCTTCGACCCCTCCTTCCTGCGCGCGGTCAGCCGCCTGTCGCCAGTCGCACACTACGGCTTTCTGCTGCTGGTGGTCTTCAACCTGGTCAGCGGCTTTCATGCGCTAGGCACACTGATGGCCGTCGGCATCATGATCCTGCCCTCGGCCGCCGCCCGGCTATGGACACGCAATCTGCCGGCGATGCTGCTGTTCGCCAGCCTGTCCGCGCTTGCCAGCAGCATCGCGGGGCTGCTGTTCTCCTTCCATGCCGACGTTCCGGCCGGCCCGGCCATCGTGCTGATGTGCGGTCTGGTCTATTTCGGCTCGCTGCTTGCCGCGCCCGGCGGGCTGCTGGCCGGACGCCTGCCCATCCGGAAACACCTCGAATCCTGAACCCCTCGGAGTCCTCATGCTGTCGCTGTCACGCCTCACCTCCACCCTGTTTGCCACCTTTGCACTGAGCATGGGCGCAGCCCATGCCGCACCGATCGAGATTACCGCCAGTTTCAGCATCCTTGGTGACATGGTCCGTGAGGTCGGTGGCGACCGGGTGACAATACAGACCCTGGTCGGGCCGGACGAAGATGCGCATGGCTTCCAGCCGCGCCCATCGGATTCACGTCGTATCGGCAGCGCGCAGCTGGTCGTCGCCAACGGCCTCGGCTTTGACGACTGGATGATCCGGCTCGCGCGATCGGGCGGCTACACCCGGCCGGTTGTGATTGCGACTGCAGGCATCGACACCCTTGCCAAGGCAGCCGGCAAGCACGATCACGACCACGACCACTCGCATGGCGACGAACACGACAAGAAGACCGGCATCGATCCGCACGCCTGGCAGGATGTTGGCAATGCGCAGCGCTACGTCAGCAATATCGCCTCCGCACTGATCGAGGTCGATCCGGCGGGCGCCGACTACTATCGCGCCAACGCCGAACGCTACCAGGGCGAACTCAAGGCACTCGATGCCGAGATCCGCAAGGCGCTGGGCAGCCTGCCGGCAGCGCGCCGCAAGGTGGTGAGTTCGCACGCCGCCTTCGGCTATTTCGCCCATGCCTACGATGTGCAGTTCCTCTCACCGGTGGGCGTGTCGAACAATGCCGAGCCCACGGCGAAAGGCGTGGCACAGCTGATTCGCCAGCTCAGAAAGGAGAAGGTGCCGGCGATCTTCGTCGAGAACATCAGCGATCCGCGCCTGAGCGAGCGCATCCGCGCCGAAAGCGGTGCAGTGATGGGCGGTACGCTGTATTCGGACGCACTATCGACCACCGCCGGTCCGGCACCCACCTATGTGGCGATGATGCGCCACAATCTGAACACCCTCATGGCTGCGCTGACATCCGCGCCGCCAGCCCGCTGAGGCGCACCGTCCGCAGCCCGCAGCCGGCGGCAAACACCCGCGCCGGCCCCGCCAGCGTGACCTGTCGCGCCGCGCGGGTCACGCCGGTGTACAGCAACTCGCGGGTGAGCACCCGTACCGGCTTTGCCGGCAGCACCAGCAACACCTCTTCGAACTCCGAGCCCTGGCTCTTGTGCACTGTCAGCGCAAAGGCGGTGTCGTGCACTGGCAGGCGCAAGGGTGCAATGCAGCGGTAACTGCCGCCCGGCTGCGGGAAAAACACCATCAGCGTACCGCTGTCGTCCGGCAGACACAGACCGATATCGCCGTTGTACAGGCCGAGCAGGGCGTCGTTGCGCAGCACGATTACCGGGCGTCCGAGCCACGCATGACCCGGGCCGCGCTCTGGCGGAAGATCCAGCGCAGCGCGCAGCACACGTTCCAGATGGGCGTTGAGCGCCACCAGCCCGCGCCCGCCTTCATGCACCGCCACCAGCACGCGAAAGCGGTCGAAGGCCGCAAAGGCCGCTGCCGCGCGCGCCTGCGCATCGACAGCCGGTGCGCGCAAGGCCGCCAGATAGGAGGCATAGCCTGCCTCCATCGCGTTCAGGGTGGCTTCGGATGGGCGGGCGCCTTCATCATCGATCCAGCGCGCCGACGCATCTTCGCCGCCACGCAGCCAGGCCAGCGCCTCGGCACCCTCGCCGGCGTTGATGTTGGCGGCCAGCCGACCGATGCCGGAGTCCTGGCGAAAACGGTGGCTCTCGGTGAGCCACACCACGCTGTCGGCCAGCGCCGGTGACGTGGCAGGCGTCGGCAAGTCCGCCAAGGCCTGCGCCGGCGTGCCGGTGAGCAGCGCCAGCTGCTCGAGGGCGTGCGCACTGAAGACACGCGCCGAGGAGAGTTCGGCAAACACCGCGCCGGCCTCGACCGCAGCGAGCTGGTCCTTGTCGCCGAGCAGAATCAGACGGGCGTCGGGGGGCAGCGCGTCGAGCACCCGGGTCGCGAGTGCGAGATCGAGCATCGACGCCTCGTCCACCACCAGCACATCGACCGCCAGCGGGTTGCCGGCGTGATGTCGGAAGCGCCCGGCGACCGGGGTCACACCCAGCAGGCGGTGCAGGGTATGGGCTTCGGCCGGCAGGCGCTTGCGCAGCTTCGCCGGCATGTCCGCCGCGCGGGCACGCAGCGCTTCGAGCATGCGCGCCGCGGCCTTGCCGGTGGGTGCGGCGAGCGCGATCCGCAACGTGGGCGTGAGCTCCAGCAGACAGGCGAGCAGGGCCGCCACCGTGGTGGTCTTGCCCGTGCCCGGCCCGCCGCTGATCACCGTCAGCCGCCCCTGCAGCGCGAGCGCGACCGCCAGTTTCTGCCAGTCCGGCCCCGGTGCCGTTCGCGGTTTGAACAGCTTGTCGAGCGTGCTGCGCAAGGCGGGCGGCACAAGCTGGGCCGGCGCACGGGCGCGCATCACCAGCGCCGCAGCCAGGCGCTGTTCGAGATCGAAAAAGCGGCGCAGATAAAGCCGGTCGTCGGCGTCGAGTACCAGCGGATGCGCACAGTTCACGGGTGGCAGCGGCGCCGCAAGTACCGTCACCCCGCTTTCGAGCAGCCTTGCGCGCAGCCCGGCCGGCGTGCAGGCGATGGCCTCGTCCTGCGCAAGTTGCGCCAGCGGCAGGCACACATCGCCCTCGCTCGCGGCCAGCGCCAGACTGCGCGCCACCGGCGCCAGCACCGCACACGCACTTGCCGGCGCACCGAGCGAACTCGACCAGTCCTGCAAATGGCGGGAAAAGCCCTCGGCGAGGTCGAACTGCGGCATCGAATCGAGTGCAGCCATCAGTGCGCCACTCCCTCGACACGCGCCCGTGCCGCAAGCAGATCGTCGAGCGCCTCGATCACCTGCCACGGCGCACGGTGGCGGAAGACCCCGGCAGGCTCACCGCCCGCCTGCCAGCCCGGACGCACGCCGCGTACGAAGAGGTAGAGCACGCCACCGAAGTGCGTGTCGTAGTCGTAGCCCGGCAGACTTCGTGCGAGATGGCGGTGCAGCGCGACGGTGTAGAGCAGATGCTGCAGATGGTAGCCATGTGACTGCATCGCCCCTTCGAGCGCGGCCGGACCGTAATCCGCAGGGCGTTCGCCGAGATGGTTGGACTTCCAGTCCAGCACCCAGAAGCGGCCATCGTGCTCGAACACCAGGTCGATGAAGCCCTTGAGATAGCCGGCGAGATCGGAGAAGCCGAGCCGTGGCATGCGGTAGCCCTTGTCCGCCAGCCAGGCATTGAGGCGCGCCGCCGACAAATGCGGTGCCGGCAGCTGGAAGCCGAGTTCGACCATGCGCTGTTTCAGCGGAATGCGCGACAACAGCAAGGGCATGCGCCCGCCCTCTTCCACCAGTGGGGTGGCGAGGACGTCTTCGAGCAGGTGGCGCAGCATGCGCGGATGGCGCTCGGCCTCGGCTGCATTGGCCGCAGGCTGCGGATGGGCGCGCAGGGCAGCGGCAATCGCGTCGTCCCACGTGTCCGGGTCGGTGAAATCGACGTTTTCGAACGCGGCATGCAGGCAATCGCCCGCGGCCGGACCGCGCGGAAAGCGCAGGATGTCGTCGGCCGCGGGCGGCAGCAACACGCCAGCGTCGGCCTCGGCAGCCGCCTCGTCGCCGGCCTCATCCTGCTCGGAGCGCTGCGGCAGAATGCGGGCGTCGTGGTCGAGCGCCGCGGACTCGTGAGATGCACCTGAAATCAGCGCACTGAAACTGCCCATGCGCCAGCCTGACGGAATCTGCGGCGGGCGCTGCGCCCGCGGTGTACGACCGCCCGTCTCGGCAGGCGCCAGGGGATCGCCACTGCCATCGGGCAGATCCTCGAGCACCATGACCGGCTTGCCGTCGAGCACACTGCGACCGACCAGGCTGCGCCACTGCGCATCGACCTCGGCCGGGCTGAGCTTTGCCTCGCGCCACTTCTCGAGCCCATGTTCGGCACCGGCCACCATCCAGTTGAGCAGGCTGCGGGCACCCTCGCTGTAGCTTGGGCGGCCGAAGCTCGTCTTTGCGTAACAGCCGACGGTGAGATAGCAGCGATGCACGGCGCGGGTGAGCGCCACGTAGATCAGGCGCATGTCCTCGGCCTGACGCTCGCGCAGCTGACGCGCAGCGATCTCCTTGTCCGTGGCCGAGGCCATGCGGTAGTCGAGGATCAGCTGGTCGGTGTCGTCATGCCAGGCCCGCATCGGCCCGCTGTCGCCCTTTGCGGGATGGCCGTCGAACAGGAAGGGACAGAACACCACCCCGTACTCCAGCCCCTTGGCGCGGTGGATGGTGATGATCTGCACCAGGTTGCGGTCCGACTCCAGCCGCAGCTGGGCCGCCTCGCCCGCACTGGCATCGGTACGCCGGGTTGCGAGCGTGCGCAGCAGCACTTCGGGCGACGCGCTGCCCGCCGTCTGCTGCAGCAGTTCGGCGAGATGCATCAGATTGGTCAGACGGCGCTCGCCATCGTCGCGCGCCAGCAGTCGCGCAGCCACACCATCATCGGCCATCCAGCGCCGCAGCATCACGCCGAAGCCGTGGCGCAGCCAGGCGTCGCGCCAGCCGGCGAAGCGGTCGAGTACGTCGAGCAGCGCGGCCTCGTCTTCGGAAAGCGCAGCGAGTGCCTGCGCATCGCACCCCATCAGCGTGGTGGCGAGCGCAGCCTTGACCCGACGCTCGCGCGCCGGCTCGCTGATTGCCAGCAGCACCCGCTCCAGTTCTTCCGCATCTTCGGTGGCGAATACGCTCGCCTGCGACAACTCGACGCTCACCACCCCCATGCGTGCCAGCGCCTGACGCATCCGCGCGCCCTGTCCGTGACTGCGCACCAGCACCGCGATATCGCCCGGCGCCAGACCGCGCTCACCGATGCGGACCGCTCCCCTGGCGCCGGCCGCCAGCAGGCGCGCAATCTCGGCCGCGGTGGCAGCCGCCGAACGCTGCATCGCCAGCGCCCGCGGCAGACGGTCGCCGCCCTCTTCGCCCTCCTGCGCCTCGTCGCGCGGGATGCGCCACAGGCGCAGGGCGGCGGGGCTGGTGCCCGAGTGTGTGTCATCCACCAGCGGCGCACGCGTGCGCTCGCCGCTGCCGACCGCACGATAGTCGAGCCCGCGCAGCATGAACACGGCTGGATTGGCGCCGAACAGGCGGTTGCAGGCTTCGATCAGCGCCGGGGTCGAGCGCTGGTTGCGCCCGAGGCTGTAACGCGTGTCTGCCCTGTCGCGGGCGCTGAGATAGGTGAACAGGTCGGCGCTGCGGAAACTGTAGATCGCCTGCTTGGGATCACCGACCAAGAACAGGCTGCCGTGACGGCCTTCATGGCGATAGATACGATCGAAAATGGCAAACTGCAGCGGATCGGTATCCTGGAATTCGTCGATCAGGGCCACCGGGTAGCGCGCATGCAGCGCCGCTGCCAGCCACGACTGCGTGCCCGAATGCAGGGCTTCGTAGGCATTCCACAGGATGTCGTCGAAGGAGATCAGCCGGCGCTCGCGCTTGCGCCGGCGCAGATCCTCCGCACCCTGTTCGAGAAAGCGGCGCAACAACTGCAGCCGCGCCGCCTCCAGCCCCTCGTCGGCAAGCCTGCGTGCCTCCAGCAAGGCGGCTGCGGCATCGAAAAAACCGTGCTGCGGTGGCGAAATGCCGCGCTTGAGACCGTCCTTGGTGGTCTTGTCGTTCAGGGTGTCGGCCGCCAGCAGATGCAGCTTGCGATCCTTTTCCGCCGGCAGGGCGTGCAGTGGATTGCCGGCGCAGAGCCAGTCGCTCCACTGCTGACGCGCGCGCTCGATGGCTTCCGGCTTGTAGCTGTTCTTGTTGAGGCCGTCGAGTGCAGTGCCGAGTGCCGCCATCGCGGCATCAATATTCACCCACTCCACCACCGCATCGCCATAGGCGCGGACAAGCGCATCGCCGGCGTCACCCAGCGCGCCCGGCGCCGGCGACTCGTCCCACCGCGCCTGCGCCAGCGGTCGCCCCATCGCCGCCTTGAGCTGTGCCGCCCAGGTGTCGGGGCAGTCGCCACGCTGCACCAGCGACTCGACCAGCACTTGCGGCAGTGCGCCGCTCGCCACTTCACGCCGCCAGAAGTCCTGCGCCACTTCGAGGCGCAGGGCGCTGTCGTCCTCGACCAGCTCTACCGCATAGGGCAGCACCGCGGCAAAAGGGGTGTCAGCGAGGGCGCGCTGGCAGAAACCGTGAATGGTGAAGATCGCCGCTTCATCGAAGGTCTGCAGCGCATGGCGCAGACGCTGGCTCATCAGCGCGTGGCCGACGCCGGCCGCACTGACCGTGGCGATCAGCTGCGGCACGAAAGGGTCGGGCCCGTCATCGCCGCCGTCCAGCACGCGCAGGGTATCGACGATGCGGTCGCGGATGCGGGTGGAGAGCTCAGCGGTTGCGGCCTTGGTGAAGGTCACCACCAGCAGCGCACCCACCTGCAGATCACGCTCGAGCAGTTGCCGCAGGTAGAGTCCGCAGATGTTCCAGGTCTTGCCCGTGCCCGCCGAGGCCTCGATCAGGCTGATGCCGTCGAGCGAACAGCTGAACACGTCGAGATCGATGTCGATCGAGGCCATGGGCGCGAGGACGGCAGTGAAGTGAGGGTCAGGCCGTTGTCAGCGCGGCCATGGTTTCACCCATGCGGATTGCCGCGCCGGGCGCCCATGCCGGATTGAACTTCACCCGCGGTTTGGGGAAGAGCATCACCACGGTGGAGCCGAGCAGGAAACGCCCCATCTCCTCGCCCTTCCTGAGCTGGATGCCCTGATCTTCGTAGCGCCACTCGCGCACGCTCGCCGAACGCGGCGGGTTCACCACACCGTGCCACACCGTGGCCATGCTGCCGACAATGGTGGCTCCGACCAGCACCAGCACGAAGGGGCCGAAAGCCGATTCGAACACGCACACCACGCGCTCGTTGCGTGCAAACAGGCCGGGCACACCGCGTGCGGTGGTCGGATTGACCGAGAACAGCTCGCCCGGCACGTAGATCATCCGCGTCAGGCGCCCGTCGCAGGGCATGTGGATGCGGTGGTAGTCGCGCGGGCTGAGGTAGAGGGTGGCAAAACTGCCGTCCTCGAAGCCTGCCGCCAGTTCGGCATCGCCACCGACCAGCGCGGTGGTCGAGTAGGCATGGCCCTTGGCCTGGAAGATCTGGTCGCGCACGATCGGACCGAACTGGCTGATCGCACCGTCCACCGGGCTGATCAGGTCGGCCTCGGCCAGCGGCCGCGCGCCGTCGCGCAGGGGCCGGGTGAAGAATTCGTTGAAGCTCGGGTAGCTGCCAATATCCGGGTTGGCCGCCTCCTCCATGTTGACCCCGTAGCGGCCGACGAACCACCTGATCACACTGGTGGTGAGCCCGCCCGCACGCATGCCGGCCAGCTTGCCCGCCAGAACGGTAAGCGCCTGCTTGGGCAGAAGGTACTGGGGCAGAACGGAGAGACGGTCGGACACAATGGATACCTGAGACAAGGACAGTTGCGGATTATACCGGTGGCAGTGCCTGCGCTTCGTGCCGCGCAGGCATCAAGCCTGTTTGCCGGGGAACAAGCCGAGCCGCCCGTCCTCCAGCTGCGCGCGCAAAGGCCCGAACACCCGCCGCGCAATGTCGAAGAAGGCCTCGTCCAGCGGATCGCCGAGACCACGCAGGGCCAGTCGGTACGCGGGGTTCTGCGCTTCACCGAATTCGGCACGCTGACCGCCACTCCACTTCAATCTCGCCTTGGCAGCACTCTCGCCATTGAAGATGTAGGCCCAGGCCGACTTCGGGAAGAAATGCAGCGGTGCGCTCAGGCCTTGCCTGTAGAGCGCGAGCAGGTCGGAAAGCAGCTGCCTGGCGCGATCCGGTGCGACCGCATGCAGACGGAAAGACCCGTCGCGCGACAGTCCAAGGGTTTCGCAGGCCACCCCCGGCGCCGGCGCAGCGCACAGCATCAGGTGCGCTAGCCAGGCGGCGAGGTAGTCTGCGGGTCGGGTGTCGTCATAGCGGTGGCGCACCAGGCCTTGTGCATGGAGGTCACCAAAGGCGGCGCTGAGTGTCCAGCACTCGGGCTTGCCGTCGGCCGCAAGCTCGAACTCGAGGGTACAGACATGCGCTGGCAGCGGCTTTGCCACGGCCGCCGCAACCTGCCGTGCGTAGTGGTCGAGCACGCTGACTTCGCGCTGCAGGGCCGCTTCACCGAGCACACCGGCAGGATATTCGCCGCCGGCACGCGCAAGTTCAAGCAGTGCCGCGGGAGCCACCTCTGCAGCCTGCGCCGTCTCATCGCGCGCGAGCAGGGCCGGCAACAGGCGCGCAGCAAGTGCCTGCCGTCCCTGCCAGTCGGGCAGGAAAGGCTCGACGTCCTCCAACTCCTCGTCGGCCTCGGGCAGGTCGAGGCCGAGGCGGTCGCGCAACAGGCTTCGGCAGGGATTGCGGAAGAAGCGGATCAACTGCTCCAGCCCGACCTCGCGCCAGGCCGCTTCCAGCGCAGGCAGCGGAGTCTCGAAAAAGGGGCGCTGCGGCATGGAAGGGGCGGTGTCACCTTCGCTCTCTTCGCCCTCTTCATCTACGTCGGCCTCGTCCCACGCACTGTCCGGCAGCGCCTGTGCAAGACTGGACGCCCTGCGCAGGCGGGCAGCGAGCGCGGCCGCGTAGTCCTCGTGAAAGCTGCTCAGGCGCGCATCGGGCGAGGCGTCGGCAACGAAATATTCGATCGAGAAGGGCTGCAGCGGATGGGATACGGTCAGCCGGCGCCGGGCAGCTAACAGCTGTTCGGGCTGCGACGCATCTTCGGCGCACGCCGTGGAAAGTGCGTCGAGCAGTTCGTCGACCAGTACCGAGGGCGGCAGCGGACTGCCGTCGCGCACGCTGCGCCCGACATGGGACAGGTGCAGGACATCGCGCGCCGAGAGCACCACGTCGAGGAACAGGTTGCGGTCGTCGAGCCGGCGCTGACGGTCGCCGCGCTGCGGCCGGGCGGCCATCAGATCGAATTCGGCTGCACGGTCGCTGCCCGGAAAAGCGCCCTGGTCCATCCCGATCACGCACACCACCCGGTAGGGCAGGCTGCGCAGCGACGATAGCGCGGAGAAGGTGACGGTGCCGCCGGGCACGCCACCGCGCGCCGGGTCGTCCAGGCGCGCAGCAAGCGCCGGATGCACGACGTCGAGCGCCACCGTGCCGTTGGGATGACCGCTGCCCATGTCATCGCACAGCGCATTGATCGCGGCACGCACTTCGCGCGCGGCTTCGGCCTGGTCGGCCGCCTCACCGACGATGGCCTCGAGCGCACCGATCAGGGCCTGACGCCAGCCCGCGGCGTCGTGCGTACGCAGCAGGCTGTCGCGCAGCCGCTGCAAGGTCTCGGCATAGCGCCAGAATCGGCCAAGCGCAAGCCCCGCACTCCCCTCGGGCGCGCCCGCGCCGATGCGTCCGGCAAAGGGCGCGGCATGTGCGGCTTCGCCACCGGCCCAGGCCAGAAACAGCCGGTGCAGACCTTCTTCCAGCGTGTGCAGCGGCAACGCCGCGGCGGCCTCGGCCTGCGCCGCATCCAGCCCCCAACGGATGCCTGCGTCCCGCATCCAGTCGTGCACCGTTTCGAGTTCGGACTCGCCCAGCCCGAAATGCGCAGCGACCAGCGGTTGCTGCAGCAGATCGAATACCCGGCTCGCCGGGAAGCGGCTCGCCACCAGCGCCAGCAAACGGTCGAGTGCCTGCGCCACCGGGTTTTCCTGCGTACCGCCAAGACCGGTGATCCGCCAAGGGATGCGCCGGGCAGGCGGCGCAGTACCGAACACCGCCTCGATCAGCGGCGCGCTCGCGTCCAGATCGGGCGTCAGCACCACGATCTCGTCGGGTCGCGGCGGGTTGGGGCCCTTGAACAGGCCGAGCAGGCGGTCGTGCAGCACTTCGAGTTCACGGGTGCGCGAATGGCACACATGCAGCTCGATACTGCGATCCCCCGCAGCCAGGCTGACGCTGCCCGGCTCGAGGTCTTCGAGATCGAGTATCGCGTTATGCAGGCGGGCAAGCAGATGGCGCCCCGGGTGGGGATCGAAGGCCGCGTCCTCGACCACCGCATGCTCGCCCTCGAACAGCAAGCCGATATGCGCCTGGGTCTGCTGCCCCCAGGCCGCGAGCAAACGGTTGCCGGTTTCGTGGAACATGTCTTCCTGACGCGCGGCCAGCCACGACAGCCTGCGCGCATCGACGATCTCGAACCAGAACTCGCGGCAGGGGTTGAGCACGTACAGACGCACATCCACCACCCGCGAGAGTTCGCGCAGCATGTCCAGATACAGCGGCGGCAGCGTCGGCAGACCGAACACATGCACGGTTTTCGGCAGGCCGATGGCGGCGAGCTCAGCGTCGTCCATCTTCGTCACCCGGCTCAGGAAGAGCGCGGCCGGGTGCGTCTGTCGCAGCGCCAGACCATCACGAATGCGGCGCCACAGATCGGCCTGCCAGGCCTCGTCGGCAGCCTCGGCCTCGCTTGCCTGGCCCAGACCGGCGGCTTGCCCCGCCGCCCAGCGCTCCAGCCACTGCGGACGATAGGTGAGGTAATGATCGAACACGCGCGCGATACGCTCTGCCAGTTCGAAGCGCATGCGCGCATCCGCCCCCTGCAGGTAGTGCGCAAGCCGCGGATGCGCCGCCACCCAGGCGCCCGCCTCGGAATCGGCATCGATCAGCGCGAACACCCGCCACGCCAGCAGCGCCGGTGCAAACGGCGAGCGCACAGGCACTTCGACCACATGCCCGATCTGCGTCCACAGCCACTGCGCCAGGTAGCCGAAATCAACATTGGCACAGATCCCCTCACGATCCGCGACTGCCAGCTCCACCTGGCGCCGCAGCGCACTGCTCGGCACCACCACCTCGCGCAGCCCGAACGGCCCCGGCTGCTCTTCGGCAAGCCGGTCGAGCAGGGTATCGACGAGGATTTCGAAGCGATTGGAAAAAGCGATGGAAAACATGTCGAGTGGGCAGGCCTGAGCCGGTGAATGATGGCGGAGCGGCGCGCGTCTGTCATCCAGTCGCAGGCGCCGGGCGCTACTTCGGTGGTTCGCGCAGGGGCTTCAGCAAGTCCGACAGCCCGTTGTGGTCGATCTCCTGCATCAGCGCGAGCAGGCGACCGATTTCGCTGTTGGGGAAACCCTCGCGGGCGAACCAGTTGAGGTAGTTGCCCGGCAGGTCGGCAATCAGTCGTCCCTTGTACTTTCCAAAGGGCATCGTGCGGGTGACGAGCAGACGCAGGTCTTCGGGGTTCATGTCAGTCCCGGGTGTCAGGCGTCAGGCCGAGGCCAGGGTACGCACGCCGACGGCGATGAACTCCACCGCGAGCGCAGCCAGCACCAGGCCCATCAGACGGGTCATGATGTTGAGCCCGGTCTGGCCCGCGAGTCGGCTGATGGGGCCGGCGAGGCGCAGCGTACCCCACACCACGCCACCGATGACCAGACCGATCACGATCAGAATCAGCATCTCCCACCAGCGCTGCACGCGCTCGGAATAGATGATGACCGTACTCACCGTGCCCGGACCGGTCAGCAACGGAATGGTCAGCGGCACGACCGCGATGCTCGAACGCTCGGCCGCCTCATGCGCCTCCTCGGGCGTGGTGCGGGCACGGGTGGGCTCGGCATTGAACATTCTGAAGGCGAGCACGAACAGCAGGATGCCACCGCCTACCTGCAGCGAAGCGATCGAGATGCCGAACACGCTCAGCAGCGTCTGCCCGAACAGGGCCGACACCCCCAGCACCACGGCGGTCGCGATCGCTGCAGTGTTCACCGTGCCGCGCACCTGCGGCGGTGTCTGCGTGGCGGTGAGGCTGAGGAACATCGGGATCGCCCCGAAGGGGTTGATCAGGGCGAGCAGGGTGATGAAGACTTTCAGTGTTTCCATGGTGGTTCCGTAGCGAAACTGGGGGCAGGAGATGGCGCATCCGCCCCGCGGCCGTCGAGCATAGCGCATCGACCGTGGGCACGGCAGCGGGACTTGTGCCAAAGTTGCGCCATCGGCGCACCCGGCCCGCACGCATACTGAACCCGCACATGACCGTCACCCTCGTTTTGTCCTCCGCTCCGGGCCTCGCGCCATGCTGAAGATGGCCCGCGTCCACCCCGAAGGCTGGCGGCATCTGCCCGCGAACGGTGCGCAGGGCCGCGAACTGGCCACCCTGGCGCTGCTGGCCGAAGGCTTGCCGCACGAATTCAACATCTACCACGGGCTGCACTGGACCCGCGCCGAAGGACAGCACGCAGTATTCGGCGAGATCGGCTTCGTCATTCTCGGCCCGGACGGACGCATCCTGTTGATCGAACAGCAGTCGGGCTTTCTCGACGAGAGCGCCAGCGGCCTGTTGCGCCCGGGCAAGCGCCGCAACCGCGACATCAGCCTGGACCTTGCCCGCACGGCCGATGCGCTGCGCGCGCGCCTGCGCCCGCTGCTCGGCGGCACCGAGCCGGTACTCGATACCCTGCTCTACTGCCCCGACTACACGGTCCGCCAGCCCGGCACCGCAGGTCTGGACCCGGCCCGCATCGTCGATGCAAGCCGGCGTGGCCGCCTGCTCGACATCGTGCGCGAGCTGTGCCGGCCGCAACACGATGCGGCCGGAGCCGGCACTGCCGCCCATCGTCACGCCCTCCATCGTTTCTTCGCCGAACTCCTGGAACTTGTACCGGACGTGCAGGCGCTCGCCGGTCAGGCGGTGGCGCTGACCACGCGGCTATCGGGCGGGCTGGCCGAATGGGCGCGCCGCATCAGCCTGCATCCGCACCGGCTGCGCGTCACCGCCACCGCCGGCAGCGGCAAGACCCAGCTCGCGCTGGCGGCCTATACCGACGCCCTGCACGCCGGGCGCCGCCCACTGTACGTGTGCTACAACCGGCCGCTGGCAGATCACTTCGCGCGCGTCGTGCCGCCCGGCGGCGAAGTCGCCACCTATCACCAGCTGTGCGATCGCCGCCTGCGCGCGGCCGGCCGCACGCCGGACTTTTCCGCTCACGACCGCTTCCGGCGCATGGAAACGGACTTCGCCGCGCTGCTCGCCCACGGCAACAAGGATCCGGCCTGGCGTTTTGACGAGCTGATCGTGGACGAAGGCCAGGACTTTACCGATGCCTGGCGCGACAGCCTGCTCGCCCTGCTCGCGCCCGAAGGCCGTGCCTGGTGGCTGGAGGACCCGCTGCAGAATCTGTACGGCCGCGAACCGGTAAAACTGCCCGGATGGGCCGGGCTCACCGCCGACACCAACTACCGCACACCAGCCGATGTGCTCGAACTGCTCAACGACCGCCTGCCCCTGCCCACGCCGATCGTTGCCGGCAGTCCGGTGGCCGACAGCGAACCGGAAGTGATGAGCTGGCACGACGAGACCGGTCTGATGGAGGCCACCAAGCGCGCCATCACCCGTGCCATCGGCCTCGGCTTCCGGCGCGACATGATCGCCATCATCAGCTTTCGCGGCCGCGAGTATTCACGCTTTACCCCGCTCACCCACCTCGGCCCGCACCGCCTGCGCGCCTTCCATGGTCGCTACGACCTGTTCGGCGAAGCCGAATACAGCGAGGGCGAACTGCTGATCGATTCGGTCTACCGTTTCAAGGGCCAGTCCGCCCCGTGCGTGATCTTTACCGAGATCGACTTCGAGGCACTCGATGAACTGACGATGCGCAAGCTCTTCGTCGGCGCCACCCGTGCCACGATGAAGGTGATCTTCGTCGCGTCGGAACGCGCCGCTGCCGTGCTCGCACCGGACCAGGCCTGATCCCGCGCATCTCCGGGAACTGCGCTCAAAACCTCAGGCCAGATACTCGGCGAGGCTGCGCTCGGCATCGTCCCTGTCGTCGTCGCCTTCATGCGCCCACTCCGGATGCGCCCGTGCCTGCAGCAAGGGGTCGGGCAGGCGCCCTTCGCGCCAGTCGGCACTGTCCGGATCGGACTCGGGCGAAACCGCCTGCGGCAGCTCGATCGGCGTCATCGCCGCATGGCCACGGCCTTCGAGCGCAATCAGCAGCTGCCGCTGACGCAGCGCGACCAGACGGAGGATGGCGTCGTCCACGGTGAGTTCGTGATGACCGCGCAGGCGGGCTGCAATGCGTTCACCGTAGTGGCCGAAGGTCTGCCACAGGCCACCGGCCACCGCGCCGAGCGCTGCTGCAGCCCCCAGCGTCAGACCACCGGTCATCAGGTCGATCCCGACGCCTGCTGCAGCCCCTGCCGCCACCCCGGTGCTGAGACGAATGCCCATCTGGCGCAGGGTCTCGGGATTGAACAGGTCGTCGTCCCAGCGCCCGTCGGCCAGCGGCAACTCGGCAGCACGCGCGTCGTCGGGGCGGAAGCGGTAGAGCTGCAGCAAGGCTTCGACGCAGGCCTGCTCGCGTGCGCGCACCGTCTCGCGCAAGCTGTGGACAGCGGCTTGCAGCGCCGCATCGTCATCTGCATCGACCACGTCACGGCGGGCGGCAAGTTCGATCAGGAGTTCCGCCACCAGCCGGCGCGCGCTCAGGCGGCGCGATTCCGCCTCTTCCTCGCGGTCGGCGATCAGCGCTTCAAGCGCCGGGCGGTGGCTGTGCATCAGGGTGGCAAGGGTCTCGAACAGGCGTCGCTCGCCATCGATCGCCGGCGCCACGGTGTCGAAGCGCACGACGGCGTGCAGGCCAAGACGCGCCAGTGCCGCATGCCAGTCGTCGGCACGCGCAGCCGGCGAGGCGATGAAATTGAGCACCGGCAGCAAGGGCCGGGCTGCGCTGGCAAGCAGGGCGAGTTCGTCCTTGTGCTTGGGCAGTACCGGATCGCGGGCATCGACCACATACAGCGCCGCATCGCTCGCCAGCAACTGGCGCAGCACCTTGGCCTCCTGCTCGAAACGCGCACCCGCCTCGGCAGTGGCCAGAAAGCGGCTGATGCGATCGGGGCCGTCGACCCGCTCACCCGGCGCGACCAGTTCGTCGATGAATTCGAGCAGGGCGATAGCATCTTCCATGCCCGGCGTATCGTAGAGCTCGACCACCGGCTGATCGTCAGCCATCAGGCGCAGGCCCTCGACATGCCGGGTGGTGCCGGCCGAATCCGACACCTCCCCGAAACCGGCATCGCGTGCCAAAGTCCGCAGCAGCGAAGTCTTGCCCGTGTTGGTATGACCGACCACGGCGACGCGCAGCAGTGCGCTCATACCGTCGCTCCCAGCCATGCTCGCACCTGATCCTGATCCGCCATCAACGCGCCCTCATCGAGTTCAAGGCCAGACAGCCCATCCTGCCACAAGCCCAGGCGACCGCTACCGCCATCGGGCACAGGCAGCGCCCATACCCGGGTTTCACCGGCGTGGTCGGCAAGCTCGGCGACAAGGCCCAGACTGCCGCGATCCGGCGTCAGTCGTGGGTCGATTGCAATCAGCAGACGTGCCGGCGGCGTCGCACCGAAGCGAGCGATGGCCGCACGACGCTGGTCGCGGCTATCGAGACGGCCGCCATCGGCAGCCAATCCTTCGCAGCCGACCGGCGGCCAGGGCAGATCTGCGCCAAGTTCGAGCGCTACCATGACCGCAGCACCGGTTTCCGCTGCGGCGTGTCCATGGCGTCCCGGTCGTGGCATCCGTGCCGGCGCGGGATCGCTGATGCCGATGCGTTCGCTGTCGGGCAACAGCCGTGGCTTGAGACGGATGTAATCGGGCAGCGCCAGATCCAGCTGCAGGCGACTCAAGCCATACCGCCAGCCCTGCGCACAAACCAGCACGAGCAGCAGTCTTGGCAGCACGCCATACACCAGCACGCAGCCCAGCAGCCAACCCGACCACGCGCGGCGTCCGGCTTCATCCACCATGACCGCATCGCCGCTGGCAATGACGTGCGCTGCGTCCGGCACCGGAAAGCCGAGGTAGCCGGGCACCACGCCCAGCAGGGTGGTCAGCGCGACGAAGGCGTCGCCCGGCAGAATGGTGGTCTCCCACACGAAGCCGTAGCGGCGCACCGCCAGCAAGCCCAGCAACCCCGCTGCGGCACCGACAAGGGCCAGGAACCAGAGTAAATGACTGACTGCACCCAGCCCCCAGCTTGCGAGGCGGCCGCGGGCGAGCAGCCCCCCCAGCGCGAGCGGCAGCTCGGCCGCGGCAGGACTGCGGTCGAACACGCTGACCAGACGCAGCCACACCGTGCCCAGCGCACTGCCGCCGCGCGTCCGTCCGCGACCGGCCACAAGCGTGCCAAGCAACCACAGCAGGAGGCTGAACAGGTGCACGCCGAGCAGACCGCCCAGCGCCCACACCACGTTGACCGGCCGGCTGCCATCGCCGAGCACGGCCGCTGCCGTGCCCGCACCGAGCACCAGCGCCAGCACGCACGCGAGCGCGAGAATCAGCCGCGCACGACCATGCCAGCGCAGGATGGCATCGCGCCAGCCTTCGCGTGTGCCGAGGCGTTCGGCGCGACGACAGATACGGGTTTCGAGATCGGGAGGGGCACGGCGGGCCTCCGCCAGTTCGACCGCATCTTCGAGACGGCCGTGGCGGGATTCGTGGCGGCGAACAAGTTCGGCCAGCCAGCGGTGTTCAAGTGCGGAAAGCGGCGCGGCAGGATTCACGCTGCGGCTCCTAGTGCCGGTGCGTATGCGTTTCGTGCGGAGGATGATCCTTGCAGCAGACAGGCGGCACGAGATCGACCCCGCCGGCGCTCCAGGGATGGCAGCGCAACAGCCGGCGCAAGGCCAGCCAGCTGCCCTTCAGTGCGCCGTGGATCTCGATGGCCTCGAGCGCGTAGTGCGAGCACGTCGGATAGAAACGGCAGCGCGGCCCGAGCAGGGGGCTGATGAAGAGCTGATAGCCGCGGATCAGGCCGCGCAGTAGCCAGCGCATCAGGTGGAATCGGATCGCGCAGTCTGACCAGGGCGCAGACACGGCGTCTGCGTCCCGGACAGCAGGCCGCAATCAACCGCCATGCATCTTCTTGAGTTTCTCGCGACGCTCCTGGGCTTCGAGCGACAGGGTGGCGGTGGAGCGTGCAAGCAGACGGCCGATGCCGATCGGCTCGCCGGTTTCCTCGCACCAGCCATACTCACCGGCATCGATGCGGGCAATGGCTTCGCCGATTTTCTTCAGCAGCTTGCGCTCGCGGTCCCGCACGCGCAGTTCGAGGGTGTGCTCTTCCTCGACGCTCGCGCGGTCGGAGGGGTCGGGCGTGGCCTCGTTGTCCTGCAGGTGGGTGGTGGTTTCGTGCGCGTTCTCAAGCAGCTGTTCCATCTCGGTCTGGAGACGGTGCCGGAAGAATGCCAGCTGACGTGCTGACATGTAATCCGACTCGGGCGCAGCAAGGATTTCGGCCTCGGTCATAAGGGCTGGAGTAGTGGTTGCGTTCATGTTGAGATTCCTTGTTCGGCATACGTCCGGACTGGCAGGGCGAGACCATACCGTAAAGCGGGAATTGTTGCGACATACTCCGCAAAACAGCGCTGCCAGCCGGCGTTATTACCGGAATTACACCACGTTATTGCCAGCCGCCACCCATCACTTTGTATAGTGCAACCCGGTTACCCGCCTCGGACAGACGCGCAGCGATCAGCTCCTGTTCTGCAGCATACCGCGAACGTTGCGCATCGAGCAGCACAAGATAGCTGTCGACGCCGTTACGGTAGCGCGCATCGGACAGGCGATAGCTCTCGGCACTGGCCTCGACCAGCTTGCGCCGGGCGTCGAGCTGTTCGCCAAGGTTGGCACGCTCGGCCAGCGCATCCGCCACTTCACGGAAGGCGCTCTGGATGGCCTTCTCGTATTCCGCCACCTGGATCTCGCGCTGCACCTTGGCCACGTCCAGGCTGGCACTGAGCGCACCGGCGTTGAAAATGGGCAGCGTGAGCTGGGGCACGAAAGTCCAGGTCCCCGATCCGGCCTGAAACAGTCCGTCGAGGGTGGCACTCGTCGTGCCCGCCGTTGCCGTCAGCGAAATACTCGGGAAGAAGGCTGCGCGCGCTGCGCCGATGTTGGCGTTGGCCGCACGCAAGGTACGCTCGGCCTGCAGCACGTCCGGACGACGCACCAGCACCTCGGACGGAATGCCGGACGGCAGCTCGGCAAGCGCGGTCACCGCGTCGATCAGTTTCTCGGGCAACAGGCGCGCCGGCACCTGTCCTCCGGTGAGAACTGCGAGCGCATTCTCGTCCTTTGCCACCTGCGACGCATACTGCGCCGCATCTGCGCGGGCGCGCTCCATTGCGCTCTGCGCCTGACGCACATCGAGCGCGGAAACTGCTCCGGCCTCGAAACTGCGACGGGTGAGATCCACCGATTTCTGCTGCGTCTGCCACGTCTCACGTGCGAGGTCACGCAGTTCGCGGTCGGCCGCAAGCGTCAGCCAGGCATTTGCAACTTCGGCAACGAGACTGATCTGTGCGCTCCGCCTCGCCTCCTCGGTGGCGAGGTAGGTTTCCAGCGCCTGGTCGCGCAGGCTGCGCACTCGCCCGAAGAAGTCGAGCTCCCACGCGGAAATTCCGACGGTCGTGGAGTACTGGCGCGAGATCGTGGATTCGCCGCTGCTGGTGAGGTCACCCGGCAGGCGCTGGGCACTCTGACCGCCACTGAGTGCAACCGACGGGAACTGGTCCGCCCGCTGAATGCGGTATTGCGCCTGCGCCTTCTCGATGTTCAGCGCCGCTACACGCAGGTCGCGATTGTTCTCCAGAGCGATCCCGATCAGCTCGCGCAAGCGCGCATCGGCGAAATAGTCGCGCCAGCTGATATCGGCCACCGCGACAGGGGCTGCAACCGCCTCGGTCTGCCCCGGCCAGGCCGAGGCCACCGGTGCGTCCGGGCGCAGGTAATCCGGCGCGAGCGTCGTGCACGCACCGAGCAGAGTCGCTGAAACAGCGAGGGTCAGGCTACGAAGGGTGTTCATGTCCGTTCCTCCGGCGCTGCCGCAACATGATTCTCAGGCTGCACCGGCTTGTCCTTGAAAATGCGCTTGATCACAACGTAGAACAGCGGCACGAAGAAGATGCCCAGCACCGTGGCGGCGATCGTGCCACCGAGCACGCCGGTACCGATCGCGTTCTGGCTGCCCGAACCCGCGCCGGTGCTGATGGCCAGAGGCAACACGCCCAGGCCGAAAGCCAGCGAGGTCATCAGGATCGGACGCAGACGCATCCGCACCGCGGTCAGCGTCGCGGTAATCAGATCCTTGCCCGCCTCCATCTCCGCCTTGGCGAACTCGACGATCAGAATGGCGTTCTTGGACGACAGACCGATGGTCGCCAGCAGACCCACCTGGAAGTAGATGTCGTTCGACAGCCCACGGCCGGTCGCCGCGAGCAGGGCCCCCAGCACGCCGAGCGGCACCACCAGCATCACCGCAAACGGTACCGACCAGCTCTCGTACAGCGCCGCCAGGCAGAGGAAGACCACCAGCAGTGACAAGGCATACAGCGCAGGAGCCTGCGAGCCCGAGCGACGTTCCTCGAACGAGGTACCGCTCCACTCGTAGCCGATGCCTGCGGGCAGCTTGGTCATGATCTCTTCGACTGCAGCCATCGCTTCACCCGACGACAGGCCAGGCGCAGCCTGCCCCAGCACCTCGATCGACGACTGGCCGTTGTAGCGCTCCAGACGCGGCGAACCGTAAGTCCATTTCGCCGTGGCAAAAGCCGAGAACGGCACCATCTCGCCCATGTTGTTGCGCACGAACCACTTGTTCATGTCTTCGGGCGTCATCCGCGCCGAGGCGTCGGACTGCACGTAGACCTTCTTGATCCGGCCACGGTCGATGAAGTCATTCACGTAGCTGCCGCCCCACGCGGTCGCCAGCGTGTCGTTGATGTCAGCAACCGAGATGCCAAGCGCGCCTGCCTTGGCGTGATCAACCTCGAGGCGGAATTCAGGCGTGTCGTCCTGACCATTCGGACGGACGCCGACCAGACGCTTGTCCTGCGCCGCCATGCCGAGGAACTGGTTACGCGCTGCCACCAGGGCCGTGTGGCCGAGACCCGAACGGTCCTGAAGCTGAACGTTGAAGCCGTTCGACGTACCGAGTTCGATCACCGCCGGCGGCACGAAGGCGAACACCATCGCCTCGCGGATCTGCGAGAACGCGCCCATCGCACGCCCGGCAACCGACTTGACGTCCATGCCAGGGCCCTGGCGCTCGTCCCAGCCTTTCAGGTTAACGAAGCCGATACCCATGTTCTGGCCGCTGCCACCGAAGCTGAAACCGGCAACGGTAAACAAGGCCTTCACGGTGTCCTTCTCGTCCTCGAGGAAGTGCCTTTCGACCTTCCGCAACACCTCGAGCGTGCGCTCCTGCGTCGCCCCGGCGGGCAGCATGACCTGGTTGAACATCACGCCCTGGTCCTCTTCCGGCAGGAAGGAGGTCGGCATGCGCACGAAGAGGAAGCCGAGCACCACCACGATCGCCAGATAGATGGCGATGAAGCGCAGGCTGCGATTGAGGATGCCGCCCACCGCCGACTCGTAGCGTCGGGTATTGCGGTCGAACATGCGGTTGAACCAGCCAAAGAAGCCCGAGAACATGCCGCCCTCGCCGATGTCGTGCCCCTTTTCCACCGGCTTGAGCATGGTTGCGCACAGCGCAGGTGTGAACACGATGGCGACAAGCACCGACAGCGCCATGGCGGACACGATGGTGACCGAGAACTGCCGATAGATCACGCCGGTCGAGCCGCCGAAGAAAGCCATCGGCACGAACACCGCGGACAGCACCAGGCCGATACCCACCAGCGCGCCGGTGATCTGACGCATCGACTTGCGGGTCGCCTCCTTGGGAGACAGACCTTCCTCGCTCATCACCCGCTCGACGTTTTCGACCACCACGATCGCATCGTCCACCAGCAGACCAATGGCGAGCACGACGCCGAACATGGTCAGGGTGTTGATCGAGAAGCCGAAGGCGGCCATCACGCCGAACGTGCCAAGCAGCACCACCGGCACGGCAATGGTCGGGATCAGTGTCGCACGCAGGTTCTGCAGGAACAGGTACATCACCAGGAATACCAGCACCACGGCTTCGATCAGGGTCTTGACCACTTCCTCGATCGAAATCCGCACGAAGGGCGTGGTGTCGTAAGGCACAACGATATCGATGCCTTCAGGGAAGTAGGGCTTCATCTGGTCGAGCTTCGCGCGCACCGCATTTGCGGTCTCGAGCGCGTTCGAACCTGCGGCCAGCTTGATGCCGACACCAGCAGCCGGTTTGCCGTTGTAACGGGCAACGGTACCGTAACTCTCGGCCCCGATCTCCACCCGTGCCACGTCGGCCAGACGAACCTCACCACCCTGGGCCGAGGTCCGCAACAGAATGGCTTCGAACTGTTCAACAGTCTGCAAGCGGCTCTGCGCCGTGATCGAGGCCGTAAAGCCCTGGCCCGGCAATGCAGGCGTGCCACCGAGCTGACCTGCAGAAACCTCGGTGTTCTGGGCCTGAATCGCCGCCTTCACGTCAGCAGGCGTGAGCTTGTAGTTGTTCAGCTTTTCGGGCGACAGCCACACGCGCATGGCGTACTGCGAACCAAAAACCGTCACTTCGCCAACGCCGGTGACGCGCGACAGCGAGTCCTGCACCGACGACACCACGAAGTCCGCCAGATCGACGCCATCCTGCTTGCCTTCAGGCGAAACGAAACCGATCACCATCAGGAAGTTGCGCGCGGATTTTGCAACCTGCACGCCCTGCGCCTGCACCGCCGTCGGCAGCAGCGGCATGGCAAGCTGCAGCTTGTTCTGCACCTGGACCTGGGCAATGTCGGGATCGGTGTCCGCGTCGAAGGTCAGCGTGATGGCCGAAGAACCGTAGGCATCGCTGGACGAGTTCATGTAGAGCAGACCGTCGAGCCCGGTCATCTTCTGCTCGATGATCTGGGTCACGGACTCTTCCACCGCCTGAGCGGACGCACCCGGATACTTGGCGTTGATGACGACGGCCGGAGGCGCGATCGCCGGATACTGCGATACGGGAAGCTCAAGGATGGACAATGCCCCTGCGAGCATGATGACCAGCGCAATCACCCACGCGAAAATGGGCCTGTCGATAAAGAAGCGAGCCATTATTCAGCCCCTCACTTCGCCGCCGGCGCGGCAGCCGGTGCAGCGGCACCGGCCTCCTGCGGCTGCACCGTGGCGCCAGGGCGGATGCGCTGCAGGCCATCGACGATGATGCGGTCGCCCGCAGCGAGACCATCGGTCACCACCCACTTGTCGCCCAGCGAACGCGTGGTCGTGATCATGCGCGCCTCGACCTTGTTTTCTGCACCGGCCACCATCACCATCGGGTTGCCACGCGGGTCGCGACTGACGGCGGCATGCGGCACCAGAATGGCGTTGTCCGCCTCGCCCTGTGCAAGCTTTGCACGGACGTACATGCCGGGCAGCAACTCACCCTTCGGATTGGGGAAGACGGCACGCAAGGTCACACTGCCGGTGCCCTGATCGACCGTCACTTCGGAGAAGGCCAGCTTGCCCTCGGCCGCGTACTGGGTGCCGTCTTCGAGCACGAGCTGGACCGGAACGGCCTTCGCGCTGGAACTCTTGAGCTTTCCTGCCTCCATTGCACGCCGCAGACCGAGCAGTTCGGCGCTCGACTGAGTCAGATCCACGTAGATCGGATCGAGTTGCTGCACCGTCGCCAGCGCGGTCGCCTGATTGGCGGTGACGAGCGCACCCGGGGTCACGGCAGAGCGGCCGATACGCCCCGAGATCGGGGAGGTGACGCTGGTGAAATCAAGATTGATGCGGGCGGTCTCGACCGCCGCGCGGGCGGAGGCCACGTCGGCCTCGGCCTGCTTGAGCGCAGCGACCGCATCGTCGTTGGCCTGCTTGCTCACGGCATCGATCTTCACCAGATCCGCGTAGCGCGTGGCCTTCAGGCGCGCGCTGTAAAGATTGGCTTCGGCACGTGCATGGCTGGCCTTGGCACTGTCGTGCGCCGCGCGATAGGTGGAGGCATCGATCTGATACAGGGTCTGACCGGCCTTGACCTCGCTACCCTCTGTAAACAGGCGCTTCTGCACGATCCCGGTAACCTGCGGCCGCAGCTCGGCGACCATGTAGGGCGACGTGCGACCCGGCAGTTCGCTCACCAGCGGCACCGACTCGGCGAAGGCGACGACCACGCCTACCGTGGGAGCCGGGGGCGGACCGCCCGCAGGACCTGCCTGACCAGTCTGCTCACCACCACTGCAAGCGCCGAGGATGGTGGCGCTTGCCAGCGCCACGGCAAGTGTTCTGATAAGCAGTTGGGGGGGGTTCTGCATGGACGGGCCTCGTGAAAATTTATGTGGTGCCAATGCCCGCCGGGTGAGGCGGAGATTCACCAATGGTAGAATGGATATTCTAGATTGAACGCTCATTCTATGTTAGCCTTTCTACCCTTGCAAGCAGTTAAAACACATTCTCATTACACGTCGGAGACAGGTCATGAACGCAGAAGCGCATACGCCCGCGGACTGCTCACGCGCAGAAGCGCGTCGAGCCCAGATCCTTGCAGCGGCTTCCGACTGCTTTCGTGCTCACGGCTTCCATGGTGCCAGCATCTCGCAGATTTCCAAGTCCGCTGGCATGAGCGCAGGGCACATTTATCATTATTTCGAGAACAAGGAAGCGATCATTGCCGCCATCGTCGCGCACGATCTTGACTGGCTGCTGACGCTCAGCGCCACTTGGCGTGCGGCCGACGACATACTCGAAGCCATGATCGGCGGCGTCGCGGAAGGCGTGAAGCGGAATCTCGACAGTGGTGAGGCCGGACTCAAACTGGAAATCCTCGCAGAGTCCTCGCGCAACCCCGAAGTCGCTGCCGTCGTCCAGAACGCCGGCAAGCGCTGCAACGAGAACATCTCCGAAATTGTGCGACTCGCGCGCGCTGCGAAGGGGCTGAGCAGTGACGACGCAACCATTTCCACCATTGTCGATATTCTCGGCACCATGTTTGAAGGCGTGCTGGCACGCGGTGTGCGCAGCCCGGACCTTGATGCCGAACGATTCACACGCGCCTTTCAAAGCGTGGTGCGAGATCTGATCACGACACCCGGATTCCCGGCAGATCCGCCCGCCTGAGCGCACCCGAGGCCGCACTGCCTTATCCGCTTCGCTTTATGATCGGTATTGTCAGTTGGCTTCGCGCACCCCCTGGCACTCGCACTATGATCGTCCTGACGATTTCTGCGGCAGTGCAGCATCACCGCGAAGCCGGCTCAATCCCGAACTGGAGATCGCGATGGACCTCGAAACCTATATCCGCGCCCTGCCCAAGGCCGAGCTTCACCTGCACATCGAGGGCTCGCTCGAACCCGAGATGATGTTCGCGCTGGCGCAGCGCAATGGCGTGACCCTGCCCTGGTCGAGCGTCGAGGCCACCCGCGCCGCCTACGCATTTTCCGACCTGCAGAGCTTTCTCGACCTCTACTACGCCGGTGCCGCTGCACTGATCCATGAGCAGGATTTCTACGAGCTCGCCATGGCCTACTTCGCCCGCGCTCACGCCGACGGAGTGGTGCATGCAGAGCTGTTCTTCGACCCTCAGACCCACACCGAACGCGGCGTCGCCTTCGAAACGGTGCTCGACGGCCTTGAACGCGCGTGCGACGAAGCCCGCGTGCAGTACGGCATCAGTTCGCGTCTCATCCTGTGCTTCCTGCGCCACCTGAGCGAGGACGAAGGCTTTGCAACACTCGAGCAGGCCGTGCCGCATGTCTCACGCATTCACGGTGTCGGCCTCGACTCCTCCGAGAAAGGCCATCCGCCGTCCAAGTTTGCCCGTCTCTTTGCGCGCTGCCGCGAACTGGGCCTGCATATCGTCGCCCATGCCGGCGAGGAAGGCCCACCCGCCTACGTCGTCGAGGCGCTGGATCTGCTCAAGGTCGAACGCATCGATCATGGCGTGCGCGCGGCCGAAGACCCGGCGCTGGTCGAACGCCTGGTGCGCGAACGGATTCCGCTGACGGTCTGCCCGCTGTCGAACATCAAGCTGTGCGTCTTCCCGACGCTTCGGGACCACAACCTGAAGCAACTGCTCGATGCCGGGCTGAAGGTCACGATCAACTCCGACGATCCCGCCTACTTCGGCGGCTACATCGGCCAGAACTTTCTCGCCACCGCCGAAGCCCTGCACTTGAGCCGTGCCGAACTCAAGCGCATCGCACGCAACAGCCTCGAAGCGAGCTTTGTCGGCGACGCCGAGCGCACGCCCTGGCTGGCGCGCCTCGACGCATTGCCCGAAGACTGATCCCCGTACTTCTTCCACCTGCCGGAGTTCACACATGACTGACCGTCGTACCGTCCTCAAGTGGAGCGCAGCGCTCGCTGCCACCACACTGCTCCCCGTTTCGGCCGTTAATGCCCAGAGCACCGGGCCACTGAAGGTGGGTTTCGTCTATGTCGGTCCGGTCGGCGAGGCGGGCTGGACCTTCGCCCACGATCTTGGCCGGCGCGCCGTCGAAGCCGCCTTCCCGGGCAAGGTGAAGACGACCTTCATCGAGAGCGTGGCCGAGGGCGCGGACGCCGAGCGCGTCGTGCGCAGTCTTGCGCAGGACGGACACAGTCTGATCTTCACGACCTCCTTCGGCTACATGGATGCCACGCTCAAGGTGGCCCGCCAGTTCCCGAAGGTGATGTTCCAGCACGCCACCGGCTACAAGACAGCAGCAAACCTGGGCACCTACGACGTCCGCACCTACGAGGGCGCGTATCTGGCCGGCGTCGTCGCCGGCAAGATGAGCAAGTCCGGCAAGCTCGGCGTGGTCGGCTCACACCCGATTCCGGAAGTCATCCGCAACATCAACGCCTACACGCTGGGCGCACGCAGTGTGAACCCGGCCGCCAGCACCCGCGTCATCTGGGTCAATTCCTGGTTCGATCCCGGCAAGGAGCGCCAGGCAGCACTGACCCTGCTCGCACAAGGTGCCGACGTGCTGATGCAGAACACCGACTCGCCCGCCGTGCTGCAGGCCGCGCAGGAGAAGGGCGCCTATGCCTTCGGCTGGGATTCCGACATGCAAGCCTACGGCCCGAAAGCGCAGCTGGCCGCCAGCGAGATCAACTGGGGCGTGTGGTACACCAAGGTGGTCGGTGAACTGCTGGAAGGCAGCTTCAAGCCGCAGCAACAGGTCTGGTACGGACTCAAGGAGGGTGCAATCGACCTCGGCCGTCTTGGCGACATGCTGCCGGCCGACGTGAAGCAACTGGTGGCCGAGCGCCGTCAGGGCATCATCGACGGCAGCCGCCCGGTGTTCATGGGACCGCTGCGTGACCAGGCCGGCAAGGAACTCGTCGCAGCCGGACAGGGCATGAGCGAAAAGGACAAGCTGGCGATGAGCTACTACGTGGAAGGCGTCGAGGGCACGGTCCCCGGCGGCAAGTAAGCGTTCGATCCGGCACCGCGCAAGCTTGCGCGGTGCCTCACATCAGGGCCGTCGCACCCGGCTCACTCCCCGATCCACCGGCGTCCGCCGGTGACGCGCTCGAAGATCCGCCAGCCCTCGGATGCGCCACCGCACAGACCGTAGCGGAAGGGCACGCCATCGCGTCCCGGCGTCTCGAAACGCAGATCGACGAAGTTCACGCAAACACCGCCGCCAGCGGCGGGCTCGACCTGATCGAGCATCGGAAACATCGCAAACCAGCGATAGAAAGCGAATTTATCCTCGTCCCATACCTGGCGTGCAATGGCGCTGGCGTCCCCGTTGCCGAACACCGGACGCACCGTCCACTGCGCCATCGACAGCGGCACATAAGCCGCCGACAGACGGCGAACGAAGTTGTCGCTCTCGGCCACCTCAAGCGGATCGGTGCGCCGGGTATTGATGTGGGCGTAATGGTAGCGCTCGCCATCGAACACAACGGCCGTCCAGTTGAACGGTGACGCCGGTCGGGGCACCGCATCCACGCTCACGATGTCGATATCGTTCGCCGTGGCGTGGGCGCGCGCAAACTCGATGGCCTCGTGACGCGCCGATGCACTCAGCCCCACCCAGCCCGCAAGCACCACGAGTGCCAGCCCGGCGGGCACACGGCTGCGACGCCAGAGCACGCTCGCCAGCAATCCGGCAAGGATGATGCCGGTAAAGCCGAGGTCGATGATGAAGGTCGTTCCCCAGCCAAAGCGCCGGTCCGAGAAGGGCGCCAGAATCATGGTGCCGAACTGGGTGATCAGGTCGCCGAGGATGTGGATGAAGATGCCGGAGCAGGCGATCAGGTAGAAGGCACGCCAGCTCGCTGCGCCCTCGCGCCCGCGTCGAAGGCGGAACAGGCCGGCCATCAGCGCTGCGACCAGCAGGGCCCACACCGGCATCAGCAGCAGGGAATGGGTGACGCCGCGATGCCCGCGCAGGTAAGTCAGCTCGGAGACGAAACCGAGCACGAAATCCAGATCGGGAAATGTCGCGGCAGCCGTACCGACCGCAACGGCCTGCCAGACAGGCGGCGGCAGCGCACCCGCCGCGCCTTTGCGCGGCGCGAGCAGTCTTCCGGCGAGCGCGCCGGAAAGGGCATGTGTCAGGGTATCCATGGCGGCTTTGAATGGGCCCGGCGAGAATCGTTCCCGTTACCGAAATGCGCCCGCGATGGAACGACGCACAAGGCCGTCAATCGAAGCTCACTCAAACCCCCGCATGGAGCGCATGACATGGATGAGACCGGCACTTCGGCGTGGAAGGTCGCCTTCTTCGAGTCGCTGCAGGCATGGTACGGAGGCGGTCAGGCGGTTCAATCGCTCGACTTTGCGTCGGAAGGTGAGGCGGTGATCTGGGCTCGCACTCAGGAGATGGGGCGTTTTCGTCTGGCGGCGATCACGCAGGGCAATCTGCTGCGAGCCCTCTATCTTGAGCCCCCACCCGACCCGCTCCTGATGCGTCAGGAGCGGGTCGAGATTCCGGCGGTCGCGCCCGCACTCTAGCGGTTCGGGCGGCTCCGGACGGCTCCGGACGGCGGGCGCCGGGTCAGGCAGCAGTTTGCACGTCACGCGGCGGAACGCCGAGGTAGCGGGCGGAAGTTCGAATGAAATGTGTCAGGGTGTCTGTGCTCATCGCATCACCTCTCGTTATGGTTGTTTAAGAATCGGTTCAGAGGGCTTTCACGGTGAGCAGGTTCCGCAAGCGATTGCAACAACGTATTGCACCGGCATCTTGTGAACGCCGGCTCACGCCCTGATGCGCACCCTGCTTCCCCTCACCCCCTGCACCACGTCGATCGCGACATCGATCTGCTGCTTCATTTCGTCGACGTGCGAGATCACACCCACCATGCGGCCGCGCTGCTGCAGGTCGATCAAGGCCTTCATCGCCATGTCGAGCGACTCCGGGTCAAGGCTGCCGAAGCCTTCGTCGATGAAGAGCGTGTCGAGCTGCACGCCGCCGGCATAGGCCTGCACCACGTCGGACAGACCGAGCGCCAGCGCCAGCGAGGCCATGAAGCCCTCGCCCCCCGACAGCGTGCTCACCGGCCGGGCACGACCGGTGTAGTCGTCCATCACCTCGAGGTCGAGGCCGGCCGCACGTCGTGCATCCGCCACTTCGTCGCGCCGCTGCAGCAGATAGCGCCCGCGGCTCATCGCCCGCAGGCGCAGGGAGGCCGCACGCAGCACGTCGTCGAGCAGGGCCGCCAGCACGTAACGCTGGAAGGTCAGATTGCGACCGTTCTCGCCATTGGCGATCGCGGCCAGATGACCGGCAACACGGTATTCCGCTTCGATGCTGCCGGTTTCGCGGGCGATCTCCGCCAGCTTTTTCTGGCTGAGCATGATCTTGTCGAGCTCGGCCTTGCGCTGGCCGAGTTCGCCCAGCACGACATCCAGCCGCTCGCGCTGCGCAGCGGCGGTCGCCTCAAGTGCCACGAGATCCGGCCGCAGCTGCCCCTCGACCGCCCCTTCCGCGAGCTTGCGTCGCTCGCGTGCCGCGGCATGGTCCTCGTCGAAACGGCTCAGCTCCGCCGCCAGCGTGTCGATCGCGGCCGGTTCAAGCAGCGCTTCGCGATAGGCGGGTTCGTCGGCAAACCCCGTGGCCGCAAGCGCGGCGGCGAAACCATCGGCCGCATTAGCCTCGCGCCGTGTGGCGGAAGCCAGCGCCTTCTCCAGCTCTTCCTGACGGGCACGCAGGGCAGCGTCCTCGCTGACGGCCTTGCCGTGCGCAGTCTGCGCCTGGCTCAGCGCGCGCTCGAGCGTCTGGCGCCGGGCGCGGGCCTGCTCCAGCGCGGCGCCGAGCGCAGCCGGCTCCCGCAAGGACTCGGGAACCACTGCGCGACGCTCCTCGACGACTTGCCGTGCCCCCTGCTCCTCGCTTGCGGCCTTGCTGACCGCCGCACGTGTTTCGTCCAGCATCGCTGCAGCTTTCAGCTGCGCAGCCTCGAGCGTGGCGAGTTGCGAGCGTGCGGCGGCGAGCTCGGTCTGTGCGGCAGTGGCCACCTGCAGCTGCTCGCGCAGTGTGGCGACCGAATCCGGCACCGCCCCGTCGTCTCCCGCGCTCGCGTTCAACGCCGACTGCAGCGCATCGACCTCGGCCTGCGCGATTGCAGTTTGCCGCGATGCCGTGTCGAATGCGGTGCGCGCGCCATCGTGGGCCTTTTCGGCACGACTGACGGCTTCACGCGCAGTTTTCAGCGCGGCTTCGGTCGGCAACTCGCCGTCGAAGCGGGCAGGCGCGGGATGTTCGGCGCTGCCGCACACCGGGCAGGGAGCGCCCTCATGCAGGTGATGGGCGAGGATCGCGCCCTGGGCCTGGCGCCAGGTGGCATCCAGCGCCTCGAACGTCTGCCGTGCGCTGTCGCGGGCGGCCGTTGCCTGATCCAGCACACGCTGCTGCGTGACTTCGGCGCTGTGGAAGCCGTCGCGCTTGCGCTGCTGCTGCGCCAGGTTGAGCCGCGCACGTTCGTGCTGCTCCGCCTGCTTGAGTCGCAGACCCAGTGCCTCGACGCCCGCCGCCTGTGGCTGCAGCGCCTCTACCCGCTGGGCCAGTTCAAGCCGGCGGGTGCCGAGTGCTTCCGCGTCCTTCATCGCTGCTGCCAGCGCCGCATCCGCCCCAGCCCTGAGCTTTTGTAGGGACTGCAGACCGGCCTCGGCCCGCGCGAGGTGCGCCACCTTTTCCGCCAGCCCCTCCAGCCGCAAGACTTCACGCTGGGCCGCATCACGTGCCAGGACCTGAGCGTCGGCGTTCTCATGGGCCAGCGTCTGAGCCGCCGCGCTCAGCGCATCGGCAAGCCTGCCCGCCTGCTGCGCCAGCGTCGCCACCGCCTCACGGGCGCCTTGCACCTGCTGCCGTGCGTCGCTCAGAGAACGGTCGGCCGGCAGCACCTGCACGGCCTTGCGCGCAATGCAGAGACGGCTGCGCTGACGATCCGCTTCCGGCTGACGCGCTTCGAGCGACTGCATCGCCATGACCGCCGCTTCACGCTCGGCGAAACGGGCGTCGAGCGCTCGTGCGACCTGCAAGGCGCTCCGGGCCTGAAGGTCGGCCTCACGTGCGCGCTTTTCGTCTTCGGCCAGCGCGCGCGAGACCTCGTCCAGCGCCAGGCGCTGGGCAGCAAGGGCTTCTGCCGAGTCCACGCCGGCCTGCTCCAGCAGGATCTGGCGTTCCATGCGGGCGCGCTCGGCACGTTTGCTCAAGGCGGCTGCCTCGGCCTTGAGCGCATCCTGCACGCGCTTGTAGGCGATGGTGCCGAACAGGGTTTCGAGGATCTTCTCGCGCTCGCCGGAGCCGGCGGCCAGCAGCTTGCGGAACTGGCCCTGAGGCAGCAGAACGACCTGACGGAACTGTTCGGCTTCGAAACCGAGCAGCCTGGTCACGTCCTGCGTGACTTCGGTGCTCTTGCTCGACATCGGCACCCAGCCATCGCCGTCCGCTGCCGCATCGAAGCGGAACAGCGCAGCCTTGGCCGGCACCTTCACCATGCTGTCGCCGCTGCGGGTCGCGCGCTGCGCCGGGCGTTCCTGCTCGGGCGTGCGCTGCACCCGGTAGCGCTCACTGCCGAGCGCGAACTCGAATTCGACTTCCGTCAGCATCGCCGGATCGGCGTGATGGCTGCGCATCTCGCGCGCACTGCGCTCTCCACCCGAGGTGTCGCCGTAGAGTGCACAGGTGATGCCGTCGAGTATCGAGGTCTTGCCCGCGCCGGTGGGGCCGGAGATCAGGAACAGGGAACCCGCCGGCAACAGCGTGAAATCGATCTCCTCGCGGCCGGCAAACGGTCCGAAGGCCTGCAGGATGAGTTTGAGCGGCTTCATGCGTGGCGCCCTTCGTGTTCGAGTTCATCGACGATACGGGCGAGCACTGCGGAACCGGCTTCATCGAGCGCCTGGCCCGTCATCTCGGTGTAGAAACCGGCGAACAGCGTGTCGATCCTGACGCGCCGGTGATCCTCCGCCGCCCGTCCTTCGCCTTCGCCGTGCAGCGCCGGGCGCTCGATGGCGAGCGCATTGGGATAGGCCGAGCGCAGCTTGCCCATCGCATCGAGCAGGGCGCCGCTGTCGCTGAGGCGGGCGAGCACGTAGTCGGCGCGGCCGGGATCGTCGGCGGCCCCGGCAACGATGTCTTCGAGCGTGCCTTCGACAATGCGCAGATCGCGCCTCGGCTTGAGTGCGATCTGCTCCACACGGCACTGCCCGGCGCCGTCGAGTTCGACCAGATTGACCGACTTGAGATGACCGGCTTCGGCAAAGGAGTACTTGAGCAGCGAACCGGAATACTGCACGCGATCGCTGCCGGCGCGCTGCGGGCGGTGCAGATGCCCGAGTGCAACGTAGTCGAAGCCGTCAAACACGCTGGCATCGACGGCGCCCGTGCCACCCACGGTCAGCGGCCGCTCCGACTCCGATTCGCTGCCGCCGAGCACAAAGGCATGTGCCACCACGACCGCGCGCACGCCGGCAGGATGGCTCGCCCGGATCGCGTCCAGCTGTGCCGCGAGCGCGGCGTGATGATCATGGATCGTGTCGTCGCCCAGCGCCGCGCGCACCAGCGCAGGTTCGGCATAGGGCAGGGGATAGACCGCGACCTCGCCATCCGCATCACGCAGCATCAGCGGCTGCACCTGTGCACTCACCGGCCCGCACACCGTCAGTCCGGCCCGGGTCAGCAGGCTGGAACCGAAGGCCAGCCGGTCGGGGCCATCGTGGTTGCCCGCGATCACGACCACCGCAATGCCGAGGCCGGACACCAGTTCGGTGAGCACCTCGTCTAGCAGGCGCACCGCATCGGCAGGCGGCACCGAGCGGTCGTAGATGTCGCCCGCGATCAGGATGGCATCGGGACGCAGCTCGGCGGCGATGCGCACGAACTCGCGCAACACATGGGCCTGGTCTTCCAGCAGCGAGACGCCGTGATAGACGCGACCGAGATGCCAGTCGGCGGTATGAAGAAAGCGCATGGCGATGACAGACAGGATGGGCGGGGCCGCAGTTTCGCACACCTCGCAATGCAGGTGAGATGCGCAAACGCACGCCCGACGCCTTTCCGCGCGCCGAAGCGCGTCGCCTTACAGTTGCTGCAGGCGGAAGTTGCGCGGTGCCATCTTCTCGGCGGCAGTCGCCAGCGCATCCATCGAGCCGCCGTTGGCCAGCCAGGCCTTGACCCAGTGCGGCTGACGTCCCCGGCCCGACCAGGCGAGTTCGCGATTGCTGGGGTGACGATACTTCGCCGCCACCTGCACACGCGCGGATGCCCTTTGCGCGATGCTCGACGGTGCTTCGACGATTTTCTCGGCGGCCTTGTCGCTGCACGCCTCTTCGAGCGTCAACCCGTGATCGCGGGCCAGCGATGACAGCCGGCGGCGCAACACCGCCTTGCTGTTGAGCTGCTGGCGGCGAATTTCATTTTCGATGCGGTTGCCGAGCACACGAAGCTGCGGCAGCGAGTAATCCTTCAGGTCGATGACCATGGCGAGAACGCTTTTCTCTCAAGGAGTTGGAATGGTGCCAATGATGCCACGAAGCCTGCGCCGAAACACCCGATATCTATGACTAAAGTCGAAGCATTGGAGATCACCCGCGAAATCGATGATCCGCGGGTGTTGCAGCCATGTCGCTGGCAGTCGGCGGCAGTGCGGACTGCAGAAAGGCGATGATGGTCTTCATTTCTCCCGCCATATCCTCGAAGGACTCGTGATCCCCCGGCAGTGTGAGCAGGTCCACCCGGTCGTGGGCGCGCGCGGCGTGCAGGCGGGTGGCATCGGCTACGGGCACCACGTCATCATGCTCACCATGCACGAGCAGCACCGGGCAATGCAGGCGCGCGATGCTGGCCACTGGCGCGATATCGTCGAAGCGAAAACCGATGGTCGCCTGCACGTAGTTGAGGATGTAGGCCTCCAGCCAGCGCGGGATGCGTTTGCTCGCGAGCCAGCTGCGCATCATGTCCGCTGGATGGGCGAAGGCCGACACGCTGACGACCGCCGCCACCTCGCCGCGCCGGGTCGCGGCCAGCAGCACCGCACCGGCGCCGACGGAATGGCCCAGCAGGGCGATGCGGCCGCCACTCGGATCGGCCCGTGCAGCCAGCCAGTCACAGGCGGCTTCGACGTCTTCAGCAAAGCGCGGCAGTGAAGCAAAGCTGTCGCCGTCCGAGCGCCCATGGCAGCGCGCATCGATGAACAAGGCTGCAAACCCGGCTTCATGCAGCGGCTGCGCCAGCGGCAGCATCATCTGCGCATTGCCGCCCCAGCCATGCAGCACGATGACCGTGGCTGCAAGCTCGACACCCGCTTTGGGCGGAATCAGCCAGGCGTGCAGATGCTTGCCGTTTGCGGTCGGGATGCGTTCGGTTGAGAACGGCAGGCCAAGCGAGTCCGGACCTGCAGTCTCCCTAATCCGAGGTGCAGCCAGCCCGGCACGGATCGCGCAGCGGAGGCCCGCACGCACGGCCAGCACGGCCGCGCCGCCAGCGAGCAGATACAGTGCATGGAGGGGTTGAAAGGCGCTCATGGGCAGACAAACGTCAAAGCGGAATTGTGCGCGTCGTGGTTTCGATCCGGCAAGCAGGCGCAAGGCCGCGAATCGCTGCCTGCCACCTCGCCACTGCGGCCTGGTGGCGCATTCCACGACGCGGCGAGCACCGTCGCCTTTCATTCATCGTCGACTTGATCCCGAGCGCCATTGCTCCCCACAATCAGGTTTTGACGACAGGAACGAGCATGCGCGCCATTGTTACCGGACACAGCCGCGGACTTGGGGCCGCTATTGCGGAGAGCCTGCTCAAACGCGGCATCCGGGTGCTCGGTCTTGCACGTCACGGCAACGCCGATCTTGCCGTGCGCTTTCCGGCCCTGCTGCAGGAAGAAGCGCTCGACCTGTCCGAGCTCCCGTCACTCGACGCCTGGCTTTCGGGCGGCCGCTTCAAACGCTTTCTGGCCGACGAAGGCTCGGCATTGCTCATCAACAACGCGGGGCTGCTGCAACCCGTCGGCCTGCTCGGAAACCAGTCCACTGCCCGCATATTGCAGGCGGTGAGCCTGAACATTGCCGCACCGCTTGCGCTGGCGAATGCCTTTGCCGCGGGCGGGAGCCCCGAGCGCGCACGCCGCATCGTGCATATTTCGAGCGGTGCCGCGCGCAAGCCCTATGCCGGCTGGAGTGTGTATTGCGCAAGCAAGGCCGCACTCGACCACCATGCGCGTGCAGTCGCACTCGAAGCCCCACCCTGGCTGAAGATCAGCAGCATTGCACCCGGCGTGATCGACACCGACATGCAGGGCGAGATCCGCGCTTCGTCGGAGGCGGCCTTCCCCCAGCGTGCCCGCTTCGAGGCGCTCAAGCGCGAAGGCCAGCTCAACAGCGCGGAACGGTGCGCCTTGCAGCTGGTCAATCATGTGCTATCCGATGCCTTCGGGCACGAGGCGGTGTCTGACCTCAGAGAGCTGGACTAGGGTATGTGCAAGGTGCAGTGGCAACGCATCGCCCCCCTGCCGACACACCTCGACCGCGCCTGCGCTTGATCGCGCACATCCAATCGATCAAAGTCCGATCCATGCTGACTATGCCGAATGCTCGAATGAACCCGCTGTTCCCGCGCACACCGCTGCTTTCGGGCACCGATGTCGAAGCCAAGCGGGCAGAGATCCTTGCCTGTTTCCACGCCACCTTCGACCGCTACGAATCCCTGTTCCAGGTGCTCGCGAACGAGGAGGCCTACACCACCAAGGCCATCAGCCTGCGCCACCCGCTGATTTTCTATTTCGGTCACACCGCCACCTTCTTCATCAACAAGTTCATCCTTGCCGGCCTGATCGAGGAGCGCCTCGATCCGCGACTCGAGTCGATGTTTGCCGTCGGCGTGGACGAAATGAGCTGGGATGATCTCGACGACGCTCGCTACGACTGGCCGAGCGTGGACGAAGTGGCCAACTATCGCCTCCAGGTGCGAGCGGTGGTCGACCAGGTGATCCGGGAAACGCCCCTCACCTTGCCGATCGGCTGGAACGATCCGTTCTGGGCGGTGCTGATGGGCATCGAACATGAACGCATCCATCTCGAAACCTCCTCCGTACTGATCCGTCAGCACGCCCTGAAGTACGTCAACACCCACAGCGCGTGGCAGCCCGCCACCCAACACGGTACGGCGCCGGACAACACGCTGGTCGCCATTCCGGCGGGGACGGTCAGACTCGGGCGCGATGCGGACGAGCCGATCTACGGCTGGGACAACGAGTACGGCCGCCACGAAGCCGAGATTCCCGCGTTCAAGGCCGCGCGCTACCTGGTGTCGAATGGCGAATTCCGCGCCTTCGTCGACGCCGGCGCTTACGCGGACGACAGCCTGTGGGACGAGGAAGGCCTGGGGTGGAAGCGCTTCGCCCGTGCCGAGCACCCCACCTTCTGGGTTCCGGACGGCAGCAACTGGAAACTGCGCCTGATGACCGAGGAGGTGCCGATGCCGTGGGACTGGCCGGTCGAGACCAACTGCCTCGAAGCCCGGGCCTTCTGCCGCTGGAAGGCGCGCGAAAGTGGCCAGCCGGTGCGCCTGCCCACCGAGGACGAGTGGAACCGCATCTACGACCACGCCGGACTGTCGGACGTGCCATGCGACGCCCCGGCGCACGCCAACCTGCATCTCGACTACGCAGCGTCGAGCTGTCCGGTCACGACCCACGCCCACGGCGACCTGTTCGACGTCGTCGGCAACGTCTGGCAATGGTGCGAAACCGCGATCTACCCATTCGACGGCTTCAAGGTTCACCCGATCTACGACGATTTCACCACGCCGACCTTCGACGATCGCCACAACATCATCAAGGGCGGCAGCTGGATCTCCACCGGCAACGAATCGCGCCACGCCTCGCGTTACGCCTTCCGCCGCCATTTCTTCCAGCATGCCGGCTTCCGTTACGTGGTCACCGACGCGCCCGTCCTCAATCCGGCCTCCTCATACGAGACCGATGCCTTGCTGTCCCAGTACGCCGAGTTCCACTACGGTGACGAAGTCTTCGGCGTACCCAACTTCCCCAAGGCGCTGGCCGATATTGCCATCGACGCTCACAAGCGACTGGGCAATGGCAACAGCGCACGGGCACTCGATCTGGGCTGCGCCACCGGCCGCGCCAGCTTCGAGCTCGCTCGGGCTTTCTCGAGGGTGGTCGGCATCGACTTCTCGGCGCGCTTCATCCAGGCCGGGGCCCGGCTGGCGGAAACCGGCAGCCTGCGCTACACCCTGCCCGACGAAGGCGAACTGGTGAGCTACCACGAGCGGCGCCTCGACGCCCTCGGACTTGCCGAAACCGCAGGCCGGGTCGAATTCTGGCAGGGCGATGCCTGCAACCTGAAGGACATCCACACCGGCTTCGACCTCATCCTCGCCGCGAACCTGATCGACCGCCTCTACAGTCCGCGCCGCTTCCTTGAGGGCGTCGCCCATCGCCTCAATTCAGGTGGCCTGCTGATCCTGGCCTCCCCCTACACCTGGCTGGAAGAGCACACCAAACGCGAAGAGTGGATCGGCGGCTTCAAGAAGGATGGCGAGTCGTGGACCACGCTCGACGGCCTGAAGGACATCCTCGGCGCGCAATTCGAACTCGTACAGGGCCCGCAAGCCGTGCCTTTCGTGATCCGCGAAACCCTGCGCAAGCATCAGCACACGCTGTCCGAACTGACGGTGTGGAAGCGCCGGACGTGAGCCACCAGGCCCGCCTCACGGTCAGCACCCGTGGCCGCGGGATGACCGACATTACCTCTGCCGTGGCCGAAGCCGTGTCCGCCAGCGGCGTCGATACCGGTGTCGCTCACGTTTTCGTGCGCCACACCAGTTGTGCGCTGCTGATCACCGAGAACGTCGATCCCGACGTGCGGCGCGATCTCGAAACACTGGCGCGGCGCTGGGCGCCCGACGGCGACCCGGCCTATCGCCACGACCTCGAGGGTGATGACGACATGGCCGCCCATGCCCGCAGCGTACTGACCGAAGTCGCACTTACGGTGCCGGTCGCTGGCGGCAGGCTGCTGCTCGGCACCTGGCAGGGCATCTTCCTGTGGGAACACCGCAGCCAGGGCCACGCGCGCGAGCTCGTGGTCACCATGCTCGGCACCTGAGCACACGCCGGCGCGACCGGCACCTGCTCACGACCGACTGCGCCCTGATGTCAGGCGCAGACGATCACCCTGTGGCGGCACCTCAGGCGTTCAGACGCTCCGGATCAGGAGCAGGCCCCATCAGGCCTGCCACCCAGCCCTTGAAGCTCTCCAGCAGCGACAACAGCGCCGGCACGAAGAACAGCACCAGCACCGCCGACACGCCGAGCCCGAACGCAATCGAGGTGGCCATCGGAATCAGGAACTGGGCTTGCAGCGAGCCCTCGAACATCAGCGGCATCAGTCCGCCGATGGTGGTGAGCGAGGTCAGCAGCACTGCGCGCAGGCGTCCGCAGGCCGCGCCGACAAGCGCATCGTGCACATTGGCGCCCTTGTGGTGCAGATCCTTGAACAGGCTGACGAGGATGATGGAGTTATTAACCACGATGCCCGACAGGCCGAAGAGACCGAACATCGACAGGATGGTGAGGTCCAGGCCCAGCAGCCAGTGGCCGAAGATGGCCCCTGCGAGGCCGAGCGGAATTGCCGACATCACCACCAGCGGCCAGCTCCATGAGGCGAAGGACCACACCAGCACGAGGTAGATGAGACCGAGCCCAAGTATCAGGCCGTTGCGCATGTCGTTCATGGTTTCACGCTGGTCTGCGGCGCGCCCCTCGAAGCTGTAGCTCAGGCCGTATTTCTCTGCCAGACGCGGCAAAGCCTCGCGCCGGAGCTCGGCCTGCACTGCATCGGCGTTGCTGCGATCGGTATCGATCTCCCCGGACACTTCGACTGCGAGCCTGCCGTCAGCATGACGCAGGGCCTCGAAGCCGCGCCGCGACTCCCAGCTCGCCACCGTGGCCAGCGGCGCAAAACTGCGATCCGGCAGGCTGACGGTCAGCCGCTCGAAGACATCGAGGCGTTCGCGTTCGTCACGCGGGAGCAGCACCCGCACTTCGAGCTCGTCGCGGCCAACCTGCACCAGTTGCGCAAGATGACCGTCAAACGCCGCACGCAGCTGGCGACCGAGGCTTTCGGTGGTCAGGCCGAGCGCTTCGCCGGCCGGCGTCAGGCGGTACACCAGTTGCTCACGCCCGAAGGGCATGTCGTCCTCGAGTTCGCTCACACCGTCTATGCTCTTGATGGTTTCCGCGAGTTCGAGCGCGGCAGCCTTCAGCGATTCGGCGTTGCCACCGGTGAGGCGGACATTGAGATCGCGTCCGGGCGGGCCGGACTGGCGTGAGTTGAAGGTCAGCAGCTCGAGCCCGGGCGGCTCGACGAGCTTGCTGCGCCAGGTGGCGAGAAAGCGTTCGTTGCGCACCGTCCGCTCATCGGGCGGGCTCAGCTCGACCATCATGGAGGCGAGCTGATCGCCCCTGGGCTCGCCCCCGCCCGCACTGACAATCGTGCTGCCGAGTCGCGACACCGCGGTCTGCACCAGACCGCCGCCCAGTTCGCGTTCGGTTTCGACCAGGGCGCGCTCCATGTCGGCAAGGAAGGCCGCCGTTTGCGCGCGCGGCGTACCGGCTACGAAGGTCGCATTCGCATACACCATCTGCCCTTCCGGAGTCGGGAAAAACACGAAGTTGATGCGCCCGCCCGCCAGCAGGCCGATGGCAAGCACCATCGTCGCCAGCGTGATCGCGACCGTCGTGCCGCGCCAGTCGAGGGCCAGCGTGGCGGCACGACGGAAGGGGCCGTCGCGAAAGGACGTGAAGGCCTTGTCCAGCCGCTCGCGCATGCGCGAGGTCTTGCGCGACGCAGCGCCCTGCAGTGCATGCTTCAGATGGGACGGCAGAATCAGGAAGCTCTCGAGCAGCGAGGCCAGGATCACCATGATCATGACGAAGGGAATGTCGCCAAGGATATTGCCGATGATGCCACCGACCATCATCAGCGGAATGAAGGCTGCAACCGTGGTGAGCGACGCTGCCAGCACCGGCAGCAGCATGCGTCGCGCGCCGCCCAGCGCAGACTGTTCCGGCCCCTCACCCATGCTGCGGTGCGTGTCGGCATCTTCACTGACCACGATGGCATCGTCGACGATGATGCCCAGCGCCATGATCAGCGCGAACAGGCTCATCATGTTGATCGTGCCTCCGAACACCATCATCAGGCCCAGGGTGCCGAGAAAGGCGGTGGGAATACCGACCATCACCCAGAACGCCACCCGCGCGGGCAGGAAGACATAGAGCACCAGCACGACCAGCAGCAGGCCGGACAGACCGTTGCTGATCAGCAGCTGGATACGGTCGCGAATCAGCTCCCATTGCGCATCGAAGACTTCCAGGCTGATCGAGGCCGGCAGGCTGGGCCGCGTCTTCTGCAGCCACGCGTCGAAGGCTTCCGCCGCCTTCAGCGAATGACCGCTCTCGGCCCGCTGCAGCAGCATCTCGACCACCACATCGCCGCCCTCGCTCAGCGCCAGCGAGCCCGGGCGCGGCTCACGCGTGATGGTGGCAAGTTCGCCAAGCGTGATGCGTCCCCCGCCATCGCTGACGACCGCCAGATTGTCGAAAGCCAGCGCATCGCGACGTTGCTCCAGGCCGCGGATCTCGCGCGCGCCATCCTGCTCACCCGCCACACCGGCCGGCACGTCGCGGGAAATCTGCGCAACCCGATCGCCGACATCGACCAGGGACAGTCCCAGCGTTTGCAGGGCTGCGGACGGCAGTTCGATGGCGATGCGCTCCTCGGGCAGACCGGTGATCGTCACCCGGTCGATGCCACCCGCGAGCAGCTCGCTCTCGAAGCGTCGCACCCAGGGTCGCAGCTCCTCGACGCTGCTGCCGCGAATCAGCAGGCGGGCAATCTGGTCGTAACGCGAGACCCGGCTGACCTGCGGCGTCTCGGCGTCGCGCGGCAGGTTGCGGAACTCGTCCACCCGCTGCCGCACCTGGTCGAGCGCCTGCAGGGGCTCGGTTCCCTCATGCAGTTCGAGCGTAATGCTGGAGACGCCCTGCGCCGAGGTCGACGTCATCTTCTTGAGGCCGTCGATGGTCTTCAGGCGCTCTTCCAGCGGCGTGGTGATGCCGATCTCGACGTCTTCGGACGAGGCGCCGCTCCACACCACGCGCACCGAGATGATGTCGAGTTCGAACGTGGGAAAGAACTGCACGTTCATCCGGGTGACGCCGATCACACCGATGATGAAGGCGAGCAGCATCAGGACGTTGGCGGCCACCTTGTGACGCACCAGCGTTGCGAGCACCCCCTTCTGCTTCATGGCGCAGCCACCTCGACCGCAAGGCCATCGATGGCATTGGGCAAGTGCGTACGCATCACCGGTTCGCCCGCGCGCGCATCGGGCACGCGCACCAGCAGTTGCACGTCATCGCCTTCGCGGCGCTCACCGACGCGCGTCACCTTCAGGCTTGCAAGGCGGCCGTCGCGCACCGCATAGATGCGGTCACCGCCATGTAACGCGGCAAAGGGCAGGACCAGTACGTCCGCGACCGGCGGACGCTCGAGTACCGCGTTGACGAAGGCACCGACCGGCAGGTTGGCGCCGTCCTCGATGCGCAACAACACATCCACACCACGCGCGTCGGCTTCGCCGCTGATGCGCTGGAGGCGGGCACGGATGGTGGTGGCACCAAAGTCGGCCGTGGCCTGCAACTGCTCGCCGCGCGCCAGCGCCATGCGCAACTCCTCGGCGTAGATCGCAGGCACACGTGCGCGAAGGAAGAGCGCGTCCGATGCATAGAGGCTGAGCAGCGCCTGCCCCGGCTGCACCTGATCGCCGGCAGCGACTTCGACCTTGCCGATGCGCGCGGCAAAGGGCGCAACGATCTCGCCCCGGCGCGCGTCGCGCTCGGCCTCGGCCAGTTTTGCCTGCAGCTGCGACAGCCGCGCCGGGTGTTCGGCGATCGCCTGCTGGCGCTGGGTCAGCGACAGGCGCACGCGCGCCACCTCCTCGCGGGTCTGGTCATACGCGCTTTCGGCGCCAAGGCGGGCGTTCTTGAGCTTTTCGAAGCGCGCCTGCTTGGCCTCGGCAAGTGCAAGCAAGGCCTTTTCCTGCTCGATGGCGGCGAGATCGCCGCGGTGGCGGATGCGTTCGCGATCGACATCGCCGCGCGCCTGTGCCACCCGCGGCTGCAGGTCACGCGGGTCGAGTCGCGCCAGCACCGTCCCGGCCGCCACGCGGTCGCCATCGCGCACCAGCACCTCAAGCAGGCGTCCTGACACCGGCGCCGCAGCCCTGATACGGTCAGGCGCCTCGATCCGGCCGTAGAGCACCAGCGTGGGCCTGGCCTCGACCGGCACGCTAGCGCTGGCCTCGATCCGCCACACGCGCTCGCGGACCTCGACGGCAGGGGGTGCAGGACGCGTTGATTTGAGAAGGACGAAGACGCCGACGGCGGCGAGAATGATGACGAGCGGAAGCAAGCGACGGCGCATGGATGGGGGTCCGGTCGTGGAACAGACCTCACGGCCGCGTCCGGCCGAAAGCACTGGGGCCGGGCTCATTGGGCGCCGAGGTCTGATTCCAGATTTATATCAGCAACTGCTTATTTTACAGACAACGAACGCACCACGCCGAATCACTCGGTCAATCCGGACGCGGCACCTTCGAAATTCATCAGAAACGGGTCAGGGCGCTTCGCACAGGCAATGGGCATACACGTGTTGCGGATCGTTCCAGCGCAGCAGGTCGCGGGTCTCGACCTGGAGACGATTCAGCATCTGCGCCACCGGCCCGCTGCTCGCCGGACTGCCAGACCCCGCGAGACCGCTGAAACTCAGGAAGCGCTGCATCACCATCTGCGCAGGCGTCAGCCCAACCGACGGCCACACCAGCGAGTGGCGCTCGAGGCCGGCACGCTGCGCAGCCGCTGCGATCGCCGCCTCGATACCGCCGAGCTGATCCACCAGACCAAGCTCGAACGCGGCCTGACCGGTCCACACCCTGCCACGCGCAACCTGATTGACTTCGTCTTCCTTCATGTTGCGCGCAGCGCCAACGACTTGCAGAAAGCGCCGGTAGCCATGCTCGATACCGAGTTGCATGGCTTCGGCAGCCACCGGATCGAGCGGCCGGCGTGGGTCGAGTGCGCCGGCAAGGGGCGCGGTGGCCACACCGTCGACCGTGATCCCGAGCCGGCGCAGCGGTTCGGCAAACTCGGGGAACATCGCAAACACACCGATCGAGCCGGTGACGGTGCCCGGGGCCGCCCAGATCTCGTCGGCGCCAGCCGCGATCCAGTAACCACCGGATGCGGCCACGGAGCTCATGGAGGCGATGACCGGCTTGCCCGCCTTGCGCGTCAGTTCGAGTTCGCGCCGGATCTGCTCGGAGGCCCAGGCGCTGCCGCCGGGACTGTCGATACGCACCACGAGTGCCTTGATCGCATCATCTTCGCGTGCTTCGCGGATCATGCGGGCGAAGGTATCGCCGCCGACCACGCCGGGCGGTTGCTCGCCGTCCGCGATTGCGCCCTGCGCAACCAGCACGGCGATCTTGTCGGCAGCCGACTTCTCCGCGCCGCGCACGACGGCGAGATAGGCGCCGGCATCGATCTGATGAAAGTCCTTGCCCGAAGCATCGGTGCCAAAGCGCTCGGCAAGCTGGGCCCGCCACTCGTCGGGGGTCGAAAAGCGGTCGATCAGGCCTGCACGACGTGCGGCTTCGGCAGTGTCGCCGGCGGTTGCAGCGAGCGCATCGCGGTAGCCGATGATGTAGCCATCAAGCGCCTCGGGCGTGAGCTTGCGCGCAGCGGCCACATCGGTGCGGAAGTGCGCCCACAGGCCGTCGAGCAGATCGCGGGTTGCGCTGCGGTCCTCGTCGGACATGTCACTGCGGGTGAAGGGCTCGGAGAAGGACTTGTACTCGCCCACGCGGAACACATGGACCTTGACCCCGAGTGCATCGAGCGCACCGCGGAAATAGGTCGAGTAACGCGACAGGCCGCGCAGCAGCACGAAGCCGTCGGGCGCGAGCTGCACCTCGTCGGCAATCGAGGCCAGATAGTACTGGCCCTGGGTGAAGCGGTCGCCGCGCGCGAGCACCGGGCGCCCGGTGGCCTTGAAGTCGGCAATGGCTGCACGCAGTTCGGCCAGCTTGGACAGGCTGGCCGCTTCGAGATCGTCGGTCTCGAGCACCAGGGCTGAAATCCGGCTGTCATCACGGGCGGCGCGCACGACTTCGAGCAGATCGTGCAGCACGGTCTGCCCGCCATCCTCACCCCGCATGCTGAGCAAGGCCAGCGGCTCCTCGAAGGTGCTCTGTTCCACCAGCGCGCCGGACGGGCGCAGCACCAGCGCTGCACCGTCGGGCACCTGCGGCTCGGGGTGGAAGAAGGTCATCAGCAGTGCCGCAAGCAGCACCAGCAGCAAGAGGTTGAAGACCGTGCGACGCAGCAGGTCCAGCGAACGCCACAGCGTTCTCAACACCCGCCCCAGAAACCTGAACATGCCACCGATCACGACCTTGCCTCTCTATTTGTTGTCGGCCATCAGCCGCGTCGACGAAACACCAGATCCCACACCCCGTGCCCCAGCCTCAGACCACGGTTCTCGAATTTCGTCAGCGGACGGTAGTCCGGTCGCGGCGCGAAGCCGTCTGCCGTGTTTTCGAGCGCAGGCTCGGCGGCAATCACTTCCAGCATCCAGTGCGCGTAGTTCTCCCAGTCGGTGGCGCAGTGCAGATAGCCACCGGATGCGAGCTTGGAGGCCACCAGCGCGACGAAATCGGGCTGGATGATGCGACGCTTGTGATGCCGCGCCTTGCGCCACGGGTCGGGGAAGAACACATGGACGCCCGCCAGCGTGCCATCCGGAATCATGTCGCGCAGAACCTCGACCGCATCGTGCTGCATGATACGGACATTGCCGAGCGCCTGCTCGGACACCAGTTTGCACAGCGCGCCGACGCCCGGCGTATGCACCTCGATGCCAAGGAAGTCCGTCCCGGGCGCCGCTGCGGCGATCTTCGCCGTGGTTTCACCCATGCCGAAGCCGATTTCGAGGATCTTCGGTGACTTGCGCCCGAAGACCACATCGAGATCGATCGGCGCAGTCTGATAAGGCACGCCGATCTTGGGCAGCATGTCGTCCATGAAGCGCTGCTGAGCACCCGACATCCGACCCTGGCGCAGCACGAAGCTGCGGATGCTGCGGCTGGAAAAGCGGTGTTCGGGGCTGTCCTGGCCGATGATCTCGACCCGTTCCGGTGTATCGCTCATGAACCGATCAGCCCCGTGGTCGGCGAGCTCGGATCGGCCGAATAGAACTTGCGCGGCATGCGTCCGGCACGGAAGGCCTCGCGACCGGCCTCGACGGCCTTCTTCATCGCGCTGGCCATCAGCACCGGCTGGCTGGCCGCGGCGATGGCGGTGTTCATCAGCACGCCGTCGCAACCAAGCTCCATCGCGATTGCGGCGTCGGACGCAGTGCCCACACCAGCATCGACGATCACCGGCACGCGAGCGTTGTCGATGATCAGGCGCAGGTTCCACGGATTGAGGATGCCCATGCCGGAACCGATCAGGGAGGCGAGCGGCATGATGGCCACGCAGCCGATTTCTTCCAGCATCTTGGCCTGAATCGGATCGTCGGCGCAGTACACCATGACGTCGAAGCCATCCTTGACCAGGGTTTCGGCGGCCTTGAGCGTTTCCGGCATGTTCGGGAACAGCGACTTCGGATCGCCGAGCACTTCGAGCTTGACCAGGGCGTGGCCGTCGAGCAGTTCGCGACCGAGACGCAGGGTGCGCACCGCATCTTCGGCGGTATAGCAGCCAGCGGTGTTGGGCAGAATGGCGAACTGGTCGGGCGGCAGGGCGTCGAGCAGGTTGGGCTCGTCCGCATTCTGGCCAATATTGGTGCGCCGGATCGCCACGGTGACGATGTTCGTACCGCTGGCATCAATGGCTTCGCGCGTTTCGGCGAAATCCTTGTACTTGCCTGTACCGACCAGCAGACGGGAGCCATAGCTCTTGCCGGCAATCACCAGGGGATCGTGGATCATGTTGGGACCTGTAGAGGAAGATCAAAAAGGCCGCGTTGCGCGCTGACTGCAGACAACACGAACGGGACCACGAAGGTTCAGCCGCCCCCGACCGCAACCACGATCTCGAGGCGGTCGCCTTCGGCGAGCGCGGTTTCGCCATGGCGGGCGCGCGGCACAATGTCGCCGTTGCGCTCGACCGCGAGACGTTTGCCAACGAGCCCGCGCCGCTCGAGCAGGGCAAGTACCGTGAGACCGTCGTCCAGGGTTTCGGGCTGACCGTTGAGAATGATGCTGATCATGCGGGATGAGGTGGCGGGTTCAAGGCCTGCGATTTTACCACGCAGGCCACACGGGGCTTGTTGCGATTGCTGAGGAATGGCAAGGCTTGTGGGGCGGGGCAGTGTGACGGGCTGTCGAGAGCGCCGGTTGGAAGGTGCTCAGCGGGGAAACAAGGCGATGCATGTTTGAGCCCGGCCTCATCGGGCGAGTTTGCATCGCCGCCCCGATGAGTACCTTCCAGCCGGGAAGCCGAAGGCCGCGAACGTCTGCCCGGCATGCTGCCCCGCCCCACAAGCCCCACCACTGGCCACAACGGAAAGCACCCGGTTTGACATTTGCAGGCACGCGCGCTAATTTCGCAGCACTTAGCGCCGATTTGATCCATAGCTTGCGGGCGCTTAATAAATACGGCTAAAGCGAGGGCAACCCAGTCCGCGTTTTTCAGCCGGCTGGGTTTTTTTGTTTTTAGCAGACACCGACCATGATCCAACCGCAATCCGTCGGCATCGTGGCGCCGCAGACGGCCCACTTTGCAACGCCCCTGCCGCTTCGCAGCGGCGGCTCGCTGCCGAGCTACGACCTGGTATACGAAACCTACGGCACGCTCAACGCCGACGCGTCGAATGCCGTGCTCGTCTGTCACGCGCTGTCAGGCTCGCACCACGTCGCCGGGCGCTACGCGGACGACCCCGACAGCCTTGGCTGGTGGGACAACCTGGTCGGGCCGGGCAAGCCGCTCGACACGCGCAAGTTCTTCGTCATCGGCGTCAATAACCTCGGTAGCTGCTTCGGTTCGAGTGGACCGAGCTCGATCAACCCGGCCACCGGAAAGCCCTGGGGCGCGGCCTTTCCCTTCGTCACCGTCGAAGACTGGGTCGACACCCAGGCCCGCCTGGCAGACCGGCTCGGCATCAAGCGCTTCGCCGCGGTCGTGGGCGGCAGCCTGGGCGGCATGCAGGCGCTGTCGTGGACGCTGCAGTATCCCGACCGTGTCGCTCACGCCGCCGTGATTGCATCGGCCCCCAAGCTCACGGCGCAGAACATCGCCTTCAATGAGGTGGCGCGCCAGGCCATTCTCACCGATCCCGACTTTCACGGCGGCAACTTCTACGATCACGGCGTGGTGCCGGTACGCGGGCTCAAGCTTGCGCGCATGATCGGCCACATCACCTATCTCTCCGATGACGCAATGGGAGAGAAGTTCGGTCGCAGCCTGCGTCACGGCAAGGCGGTCTACAGTTACGACGTCGAGTTCGAGATCGAGTCCTACCTGCGCTATCAGGGCGACAAGTTTGCCGGCTTCTTCGACGCCAACACCTATCTGCTGACCACGAAGGCACTGGATTACTACGACCCCGCCTTCGCCCACGCGGGCAATCTGCCCGCCGCCCTCGCCAGCGCCGAAGCCGACTTCCTCGTGGTGTCCTTCACCACCGACTGGCGCTTCTCGCCCTCGCGATCGAGGGAGATCGTCTACGCCCTGCTGCACAACCGGCGCAACGTCAGCTACGCCGAGATCGACTGCGCAGCAGGTCACGACTCCTTCCTGCTCGATGAACCCCAATACCACGCGGTGCTTTCCGCCTGGTTCGACCGCATCAAGGTGTAAGCATGGCTGCCTACCGTTATGACTATGAAGTCATCGCCCAGTGGATCGAGCCGGGCGAAAAAGTACTCGACCTCGGCTGCGGCGACGGCAGCCTGCTCAAGCACCTGATCGACGTCCGCCAGGTGCAGGGCTACGGCGTGGAGAACGACCCCGACAAGCTGCTGGCCTGCGTGAAGAACGGCGTCAATGTGATTCAGGCCAACATGGACAAGGGCCTGAGCGATTTCGAGGACGGCTTCTTCGACCACGTGATCATGAGCCTGTCGCTGCAGGCGATGCACAACACACAGGGCATCCTCGCCGAGATGCTGCGTGTCGGCCACGAAGCTGTGGTGAGCTTTCCCAACTTCGGCTACTGGCGTCACCGCCAGAGCATCATCAACGGCCGCATGCCGGTGTCCGAGAGCCTGCCGCACCAGTGGTTCAACACGCCCAACGTGCGCTTCTTCACCATCGCCGATTTCGACGCCCTGTGCGAAATGAACGGCATCGCCGTGCGCGAACGCCTGGCGTTCGACGATGGCAAGGTGGTGGTGGACGAACCGAACTTCCTCGGCAGCATGGCGGTGTACCGCCTCGGGCGCGACTGATCGACAGATCCGGCTGCTGAAATGCAAAACGCCCCGCCATTGCACCGGCGGGGCGTTTTTTCGTCCACGGAGATCAGTGGTTCAGGATCTGACCCAGGAAGAGCTTGGTGCGCTCGGACTTCGGATTGGAGAAGAAGACCTCGGGCTCGGCTTCCTCGACGATCTCGCCCTTGTCCATGAAGATCACGCGGTCGGCCACGGTGCGGGCAAAGCCCATTTCGTGGGTGACGCACAGCATCGTCATGCCGTCTTCAGCCAGTCCGATCATGGTGTCGAGCACTTCCTTGACCATCTCCGGGTCGAGCGCCGAGGTGGGTTCGTCGAAGAGCATGATCTTGGGCTTCATGCACAGCGCGCGCGCAATCGCCACCCGTTGCTGCTGACCGCCCGAAAGCTGGCCCGGGTACTTGTTCGCCTGCTCGGGAATCTTCACCCGGTTGAGGTACTCCATCGCGATCTCCTCCGCCTCACGCTTTGGAATCTTGCGCACCCACAACGGCGCCAGCGTGCAGTTCTCCAGCACGGTGAGGTGCGGGAAAAGGTTGAAGTGCTGGAACACCATGCCGACTTCGCGGCGGATGGCCTCGACGTGCTTGAGGTCGGAAGTGAGTTCGACGTCATCGACAATGATCTTGCCCTGTTGATGCTCTTCGAGGCGATTGATGCAGCGGATCGTCGTTGATTTTCCCGAACCGGACGGGCCGCACAGCACGATCCGTTCGCCCTGCCGCACGCTCAGGTTGATGTCCTTGAGCACGTGGAACTCGCCGTACCACTTGTGCATGCCTTCGATGCGGATCATTTCCTTGTCACCGAGCGCATGTTTGATCTTGGCTTCACTCATTACCTAAACTCCTAACGCTTGTGGCCCGTGTCGAGCTTGCGCTCCAGGTGCATCGAATAGCGGGACATACCGAAACAGAAAACCCAGAACATGAGGGCCGCAAATACATAGCCTTCTGTCGCGAAGCCGAGCCAGGCGGGGTCGACCGTGGCCTGGTGGATGCTGTTGAAGAGATCGAACAAGCCGATGATGATCACCAGGCTGGTGTCCTTGAACAGCGCGATGAAGGTGTTCACGATGCCCGGAATCACCAGCTTCAAAGCCTGCGGCAGAATGACCAGGCCCATCATGCGCCAGTAGCCAAGACCCATCGCACCGGCGGCCTCGTACTGTCCCTTCGGGATCGCCTGCATGCCACCCCGCACCACCTCGGCCACATAAGCGGCCTCGAACAGCGTGACCGCGATCAGCGCCCGCAGCAGCTTGTCGATGTTCACCTCTTCAGGCAGGAACAGCGGCAGCATCACCGAGGACATGAACAGCACGGTGATCAGCGGCACGCCGCGCCAGAACTCGATGAAGGTGACGCAGATCACCCTGACCACCGGCATGTCCGAGCGCCGTCCGAGTGCCAGCAGGATGCCCAGCGGCATGGCGCCCGCGATACCGACGACCGCAATCACCAGGGTCAGCATCAGGCCGCCCCACTTGCTGGTTTCCACCAGCGTCATTCCCATGAAACCGCCATGGAGCAGCCAGTAGGCAAGCACCGGGTAGGCCAGCAGGAAGGCCGCGCCGTAACGCAGCTTCCGCGGCATGGCCTTGATGAACAGCGGCGCAGCGCCAAAGATGGCCAGCAGCACCGTCAGGTCCACCCGCCAGCGCAGTTCCTCCGGGTAGAAGCCATAGAAGAACTGCGCCATGCGCACCTTGATGAACACCCAGCACGCACCACCGCTGGTGCAGCTTTCACGGTTGTCACCAATCCAGTCGGCACTGAAAAACGCCCAGTTGAGGATGGGTGGGATGGTGATCCACACAATGTAGAGCGCGAAAAGCGTGAGCAGGGAGTTGAACCAGTTCGGAAACAGGTTCGCCCGGATCCAGCCCATGGCGCCGACCGACATGTTCGGCGGCGGAAGACTCGGTTTGAAAGTATGTGTAGTCATGAGCTCGACTCTCTAGCGTTCGACCAGGGCGATGCGCTTGTTGTACCAGTTCATCAGCATCGAGATGCTGAGACTGATGGCGAGATACACCGACATCGTGATGGCAATCGTCTCAATCGCCTGTCCGGTCTGGTTCAGCACCGTGCCCGCGAACAGCGACACCAGATCGGGGTAACCGATGGCGGCAGCAAGCGAGGAGTTCTTCACCAGGTTCAGGTACTGGCTGGTCAGCGGCGGAATGATCACCCGCATGGCCTGCGGGATGACGACCAGGCGCAGGATGAGCCCCGAACGCAGACCGAGCGAACGCGCCGCTTCAGTCTGGCCATGGCTGACGGCGAGGATGCCGGAACGCACGTTCTCGGCGATGAAGGCAGCGGTATAGATACTGAGCGCAAAGGTGATTGCGACCAGTTCCGGAATCACCGCCCAGCCGCCGACAAAGTTGAAGCCCGTCAGCTCGGGAAACGACCAGTGGAAGGGCTTGCCGAACAGCATTGCGGCCATGCCCGGGACGATCACCAGCAAGGCGAGGGAAACCCACAGCACGGGGAAACGTTGCCCGGTGTCTTCCTGACGACGGCGCGACCAGCGCGCAAGCCCGATCCAGGCTGCGATCACGATGACCAGACTGATCAGGAAGGGCATGAGTCCGCCCGCGGCCTCGGGCGCCGGCAGGTACACACCACGGATATTCACGAACACCGCTTCGCCAAAGCTGTAACTCTGCCGTGGCGAGGGCATGGCCCGCAGCACTGCGAAATACCAGAAGAAGATCTGCAGCAGCGGCGGAATGTTGCGGAAAATCTCGATGTAGACGGTGGCCAGCTTGTTGATCAGCCAGTTGGGCGACAGGCGCGCCACACCGAGCAGAAAGCCGAGCACCGTAGCGAAGAAAATGCCCAGCACCGACACCAGCAGGGTGTTGAGCAGGCCGATGACGAACACCCGGCCGTAGCTGTCGCGCTCGGTATAGTCGATCAGCGACTGCAGAATGCCGAAGCCGGCCGAATTGTCGAGAAAGGCAAAGCCAGAGGTGATGCCGCGATTGGCAAGGTTCTGCTGAGTATTGTGAAACAGGTACCAGCCTACGCCGACGACGACGAGGATGGAGAGGATCTGAAAGGTCCAGGCACGGGCCTTGGGATCGGTCAGTAGCGATCCCCGCGGAGCGGCAGCCTTGGGCGCATCACTTTGCATGGAAACGTCCTTGTAAACAAGAGTATGGCCACCGTCTTGCGACGGTGGCCATCCGGCTTAGCGTACCGGCGGTGCGTACTGCAGGCCGCCCTTGTTCCACAGTGCGTTGATGCCGCGTGCGATCTTCAGTTCGCTGCCTGCGCCAACGTTGCGGTCAAAGACTTCACCATAGTTGCCGACCTGCTTGACGACCTGAACGACCCAGTCCTTGGGCAGCTTGAGGTCCTTGCCCAGTTCACCCTCTGCACCCAGCAGACGGCGCACGTCCGGGTTCTTGGAGGCTTTTGCTTCCTGCTCCACGGTCTTCGCGGTCAGACCGGCTTCTTCGGCGTTGATCATCGCGAACAGGGTCCAGCGCACGATGTCGAACCATTCCTCGTCACCCTGACGCACGACGGGGCCAAGCGGCTCTTTCGAGATCACTTCCGGCAGCACGACGTAGCCTTCCGGGTTGGCGAGCTTGATGCGCTGCGCGTAAAGCTGGGACTGGTCGGAGGTCAGCACGTCGCAACGGCCGGCCTCAAGCGCCTTCACCGTCTCATCAGACTTGTCGTAGCTGATCGGGGTGTACTTCATGCCGGTCGTGCGAAAGTAGTCCGACAGGTTGAGTTCGGTGGTAGTACCGGCCTGAATACACACGGCCGCACCGTCGAGCTCCTTGGCACTCTTCACGCCGAGCTTCTTGCTGACCAGAAAGCCCTGGCCGTCGTAATAGGTCACACCGGCAAAGTTCAGGCCCATCGCCGAGTCACGCGAGCTGGTCCAGGTGGTGTTACGCGACAGCACATCGACTTCACCCGACTGCAGGGCGGTGAAGCGTTCCTTTGCAGTCAGCGGAGTGAACTTGACCTTCTTTGCATCGCCGAAAACCGCAGCGGCGACCGCACGGCAGACATCGACGTCGATCCCTTTGAACTGACCCTTTTCATCGGTGTAGGAGAAGCCGGGCAGGCCATCGCTGACACCACACTGTACGAAACCCTTCTTCATCACGGCATCCAGCGTCGAGCCGGCACTTGCCTGAGTGCTCACACTTAGTGCAGCAGTTGCGGCGACAAGTGCGAGGGTAGTCTTGACTACTTTCATACGACATCTCCAGAGATTACACAGGGTCTGCCGACACGCAATATTCCTTGGCGAAGCATTGCGCACCAGGCAGATGGACGAGGCACCAAAACGGGGCCGCGGATGCACCAAAAATGACTCATGCATTGCAGCAATATTTCCCGTCTGCACCCTTAGTATTAGAGCGAATCTCAATGATTGCAATGGCTCTAGGGAAACTACCTAGTGTCACAACTCGCGGATTCGGACGAAAAAAAACCGCTCTGGCAAATGTTTGCCAGAGCGGTTTCTAGCGCTTTCCGGCCTGTTTACCAGCCGTTCAAGCGCAGTCGTCTCCTGCCCGTAAACCCGTGTTCTTTTGCGGCGCACCATGCGGTGCCAAGCCGCTTTCAGCCAACAGTGAAGTTGCTCACATCCACTTTCATGACCGGTCGCGCGAGCACGACCGCAGTGACGGCAGCGAACTTCTTCGCCCAGTCCCCGCCTTGTTCAAAACGATGCTCGCCGCCGTACTTTGCAACGTTGAGGATCATGTCCAGCACCAGGATCTTGCCCATGGGGTTGGACGGGGTGCATTCGAGATCCTCGAACTCCTTCGCCAACCAGCTACGGGCCTGATCCCTTTCCATCCCGGCCACGTCCGCGTCGTGCACGAGAAACTCGTACTCGCGGTCTTCGCCGAATGACACGATCACGGTTTGCGACATGCCGGCCTCCTCCTTTGGTCTGGACTCATGTTGTGCCGCATTGTTGTCGGACTTGGAGGGAAGTGCAAGGAACGTATCGAATTGTGTAAACGTGGAATTATTCGGGACTTTCCGCGCTGCACTGCAAGGTTGTTTGCATAGAGGGCGGCTGTCAGAATCTCGGCTCGTTCCACCCCGGAACGACTGCATCATGGTGCACAACCAGAATCGGAACCCGCGTCATTTTCCCTCGCCAGAGCTCATCCCCGCCGCCACGCCACGACTTGCCGCGTCCGCTGCTCGTAGCCGTCAGCGCACTCATCGCAGCGTTCGCGATCGCGTTCTGGGCCTTCTACGCCCATCAGGCGGACGAGCTGGAGCGCGACGCCGGCGCCGAACTGCAGATGACTGCGCAGATGCTGAGCGACGACTTCGAGCGCTGGCGCGCCGAACGCATCGGCGACGGCGACGTGCTGCGCAGGAACGGCCTCGCGCTGTCACGGCTGGATGACGAGATTCGAAGGTCCGGGAACCTGTCGAATGCCGACATCCGTTACTGGCTCCGGGGCTATGTCGAGGTATTCGACTACGCAGGCGCCCTGGTCCTCGGCGCCGGGGCACACCCGCTGTTTGCGACGGGCCAGCCATTTGCGGTTTCGGCGGAATCACGCAGGCTGATTGCGCAGACCCTCGGAAACAGCGTGCCGGCGCTCAGCCAGCTGCAGTACGACGGCAACGGCGAAAGCTACATCGACCTCGTCGTCCCGGTGGCAAAGCCCGAAGAAGAGTGGGCGGTGCACTCGATCGTGCTGCGCATCCGGCCCGAGCGCCATGTGTTTCCAATGCTCGAACGACGGCTCGGATCCCGCCCGGGGAAACGCAACCTGTTGCTGATGGATGCTGGAACCCAGTTCATCCCGCTTGAGCCGAACCTGCGTACCCACACACTGCAGGCGCCAATTCCCGCAGACCAGCCCCTGCTGCGGGCCACCCTGGCATCGGCCACGGCACACAGCGGCACGCTCGAAGCCGGTAGCGCCCCGGTTCAGGCCGCGGCGAGCCGGATCACAGGCACCGACTGGGTCGTTCTGAGCCAGATCGATCGCTCGACAATGCTCAGCGGCCTGCGCGCGCGCGCGCTCGTCGCCGCGATCGTGATGGCTGCCCTGCTGCTGGCAGCTGCACTCGCCGTCAGGCGCTTCTGGCAGCAGGCATACCGCACATGCGACACGGCACTCGTGGCCGAATCCAGGCGCCGCGAGGCGGCGGAAGCGCTGCACGACGAACTCGAAGGCGCCATGTCGATGGCACAGCTGGGACGCTGGGAGCGCCACCTGAAGCAGGACCACCTGTGGTGGTCGCGGCAGACACGCGAGCTGATCGGCATCCCGGCCGACGAACCGGCAAGCTACGCGGGTTTCATGCGTCGTGTTCATCCTGCCGATCGCGAACAGCTGGCCTCGACGCTGAAGGCCGCCTACGCTTCGGGCGAGGGCGGTGCCTTCTCCTACCGGGTGATTCACCCCGATGGCACCGTGCACTACTTCCACAACGAGTTGCGCATCGAACTCGACGCGAACGGCAGACCGCTGCGCGCGATCGGCACGGTTCAGGACATCACCGCACAGCAGAACACTGCATTGGAGCTGCACCGCCAGACCGCCTACCTCACCGCCATCGTCAACCATCTTCCGCAAGGGATCAGCGTCTTCGACGAGCACCTGCGGCTGCAGTACTGGAACGCACTGTTCGTCGAGATACTCGAGCTTCCGCCCGAGGTCGTGGTCAGGAACGTCAGCTTCGACGAGCTGATCATGGTGGCCGCACAGCGCGGCGACTACGGTCCGGGCGACCCGTTCGAGAAGGTGCGCGAACGCCGCGCGCTGGCCGAGGAGTTCAAGCCGCATTGCATCGAGCGCACCAAACCCAGCGGACGTTCGCATCTCGTGATCGGCGAACCCCTGTGGCTCGATGGCAAGGTGGCGGGCTTCATCACCACCTACACCGACATCACCGAACGCAAGCGCATCGAAGAGGAGCTGGCACGTAACAACGAGACTCTCCGCACCATCATCGACAACATTCCGAGTGCCGTCTCGCTGATCGACGAAGACCTGCAGGTCGTTGCCTGCAACGATCAGCTCCGGCGTCTGCTCGACTTCCCCGACAGCCTCTTTGCGGCGGGGCTCCCCAGCCTCGAATCGCTGCTGCGGTTCAACGCCGAGCGCGGCGAGTACGGACCGGGCGATCCGGAGCTGATTACGCGCGAACTGCTCGAGCGTGCGCGACGTGGTGAGCCCCATCACTTCGAGCGCCTCCGTCCGGGCGGGATGGTGCTCGACATTCAGGGCCGGCCTGTCGGCAACGGCGGCTTCGTCACCATCTACACCGACATTACCGAGCGCCGCCGAACCGAAGAGCGCCTGCAGCTCGCAGACAAGGTGTTCGAGCACAGCCCGGAAGCCATCGTGATCACCGACGGCGAGCACCGCGTGCTGTCGGTCAATCCGGCGCACGAGGTGATCTCCGGCTTTTCCGGCAGCCGCGTCGTCGGCGAGGTCTTCGTGCCCGATCAGGCGGAAACGGCATCCGCGCACGACACGCCGTGGGAGGCAACGGCAGGCAGCGGCTTCTGGGCGGGCGAAACCACCGGTATCCGTGCCAATGGCGAGGCCTATTCACGCTGGCTGAGCATCAGCGTGGTGCGGGAGGCTGCCGGCGCGCCACCCACTCATTACATCGCGATCTTCTCCGACATCACCGAGCGCAAACGCGCCGAAGCGGCAATCAAGCACCTCGCCCATCACGACACCCTGACCGGGCTGGACAACCGCTTCTCGCTCGGTGTGCGCCTGCAGCAGGCGATCGCGACCGCAGTCCGCAACGCGCAGCCGCTCGCAGTGCTGTTTCTCGATCTGGACCGCTTCAAGACCATCAACGATTCGCTCGGCCATCATGTCGGCGATGCGCTCCTGGTGCAGGTCGCCGAACGGCTGCGCGAGACCGTGCGTGAAAGCGACATCGTCGCCCGCCTCGGCGGCGACGAGTTCGTGGTGATCCTGCAGGGCACCCACGACCAGAACGACGCCGCACATGCCGCCGCCAAGATCCTCGACCGCCTTTCCCTGCCCTACACCGTCGGGGAGAGCCTGCTGCACACCACACCTTCGATCGGGATCAGCCTCTTCCCCGGCGACGGCGACACCACCTCGGCGCTGATGCGCAACGCCGATACTGCGATGTATCACGCCAAGTCGCTCGGCCGTGCAAATTTCCAGTTCTACGCCGAGGAACTCAACCGCAGCGCAATGGAGCGCATCGAACTCGAACGCAAGTTGCGCCAGGCCCTCCAGCATCAACAGTTCGAACTCTGGTACCAGCCCCAGTACTGCGCGGCCAAGGGCACACTGAAGGGCGTCGAAGCCCTGCTGCGCTGGCGCCACCCGGTCGACGGGCTGATTCCGCCGGTCCGTTTCATTCCGATCGCAGAAGAAACCGGCCTCATCGTGGAACTGGGCGACTGGGTGCTGGATACCGCCTGCGCTCAGGCCCGGCAGTGGCAGGTGGCCGGCTTGCCGCCCTTGCGCATGTCGGTCAACCTGTCCGCAAGGCAGCTGCGTGCAGGCGAACTCACCACCCGCGTGGCCGATGCGCTTGCCCGCAGCGAGCTGCGCCCGGACTTGCTCGAACTTGAGATCACCGAGAGTTCGATCATGGAAAAACCCGACGAGGCTGCCGCCTTGCTCACGCGACTCAAGCAGCTCGGCGTGCAGATCGCGATCGACGACTTCGGCACCGGTTACTCCTCGCTGTCCTACCTCAAGCTGTTCCCGCTCGATCACCTCAAGATCGACCGCTCCTTTGTCTCCGACATCGAGACCGACGCCAACGATGCCGCAATCGTCGCCGCTGCGGTCTCGCTGGCCCACAATCTGGGCCTGTCGGTCATCGCCGAGGGCGTGGAAACCGCAACCCAGGTCGCGCGCCTGCACGAGCTTGGTTGTGACGAACTGCAGGGCTACTACTTCAGCAAACCGCTGCCGGCAGCCGAAATCGAGGTGCTGATCCGCAAGGGCGCGGTAACACGCTGATTCCATGCGCGGCCGCCCCTGAGGCCGCCGATCTGGGATAATCGCCGCTTCGACCAAGCCAAAGCCGCCCGTGCCCCATTCCCGCCCTGCCTGGCTGAACACCCTGCTCAACCGCCGGATGCTGATCTGCATCTTCACCGGCTTTGCCTCGGGGTTGCCCCTCTACCTGCTGCTGAATCTGGTTCCGGCCTGGCTCAAGACCGAAGGTCTGTCACTCAAGACGATCGGTGCCTTTGCCCTGATTCAGTTTCCCTACACCTGGAAGTTCCTGTGGGCGCCCTTGCTCGACCGCTTCGGCCTGCTGCCCTGGCTCGGGCGCCGGCGCAGCTGGATGTTCGTGTCGCAGCTGGGCCTCGTGGCCTCGATTGCCTGGCTCGGTCAGCTGTCACCGGTCGATCACCTGCCACTGGTGATCACCCTCACCGCCACGCTGGCCTTTCTCTCCGCCACCCAGGACATTGCGCTCGACGCATTCCGGCGCGAGATCCTGCCTGACGAAGAGCTCGGCCTGGGCAACGCGATTCACGTCAATGCCTACCGTATTGCGGGGCTGGTGCCGGGGTCGCTGTCGCTGATCCTCGCCGATCACCTGCCGTGGAGCATGGTGTTCATGATCACCGCCGCCTTCATGCTGCCCGGCCTGTTCATGACCCTGTCGGTGAAAGAGCCCTTCGCTGCAGCCGGCAGCCCGCGCACCCTGCGCGACGCCGTGATCGAGCCATTCCGTGAATTTTTCGGTCGCCACGGCGTGCAGTCCGCGCTGCTCGTGCTCGCCTTCCTGTTCTTCTACAAGCTCGGCGACTCGCTGTGCACCGCACTGGCCACGCCCTTCTATCTGGACATGGGCTACTCCAAGACCGAGATCGGCATCATCGCCAAGAACGCCGGCCTGTGGCCGATGGTGATCGGTGGCATCCTCGGCGGCATCTGGATGGTGAAGATCGGCATCAACCGCGCATTGTGGCTGTTCGGCGTGGTGCAGTTCGTCACCATTCTCGGCTTCGTGTGGATGGCATGGTTCGGACCCGGCGAATCCAACGCCGCCCGCCTGGCCGTGCTCGCCACCGTGATTGCGGGCGAGGCGGTCGGCGCCGGACTGGGCACGACGGCGTTCGTCGCCTTCATGGCCCGGACCACCAACCCGGCCTACACCGCGACCCAGTTCGCCCTGTTCACCAGCCTGATGGCGGTGCCACGCACCTTCATCAATGCCACCGCAGGCTGGCTGGTGGAAGCGATGGGCTGGTACAGCTTTTTCTGGCTGTGTTTCTTCCTCGCCATACCGGGCATGCTGCTGCTGATCAAGGTCGCACCGTGGAACGGGGATCAGCTGCCTGCCAACGTGGCGCTCGACGCGCCGGGAGCCGGCGGGCGATGAGCCGTCCAGCCCTGCGCGAGTTCCTTGCGGGCTGCCGCGATGAAGCCCCTCTGCTGCTCGGTGCCGTGCCCTTCGGCATGCTCTACGGCATCTCTGCCCTGGCGGCCGGCATCCCCGCGTGGCTTGCACAACTCGCATCTGCAGTGGTGTTTGCGGGTGCGGCTCAGCTGGTCATCGTGCAGATGCTGGCTGCCGGCGCCGGCGCACTGCCCACGGCGCTGACCTCGGGTCTGCTCAATCTGCGCCACCTGCTGTACAGCGCATCGATGGCCACCTACGTCGGTCACCTGCCCAGGCGCTGGCGCATGCTGCTGGCCTACCTGCTGACCGATGAGGCCTATGCTGTCGCGGTGCTGCGCTACCAGGCGCGCCCGCCTGCCGAAGGGCCCGACCTGCGCCACTGGTACTTCTTCGGTGCGGGCTTCACGCTCTGGTTCGCGTGGCAGCTGTCCACCGCCTTCGGCCTCGTGTTCGGCGCAGCGATTCCGCCCGCATGGGAGCTCGATTTTGCGGTGCCGCTGACCTTCATCGCCCTGCTCACCCTGTTGCTGCGCGAGCGCCCCGGTCAGGCCGCGGCGCTTGCAGCCGGTGGCGGCGTACTGCTGTTCGCCGCACTGCCGTTCAAGCTCGGGCTGGTACTTGCGATCCTTGCGGGGCTCGGCGCCGGGGTATGGACGGCACGCCGCCTGGAGCGGGCACGATGAGCACGCTTGCGCTGATCGCGCTGGTGGTCGGTGTTGGTGCCGTCACGTTTTTCTATCGTTACGCCATGATCGGGCTGTTCGCGGGCGATCGGCTGCCGGGCTGGCTCCATGCGCTGTGCCGGCACATCGCGCCTGCCAGCTTCGCCGCCCTCACCGTGAGTGCACTGTTCATCGACGCCGGCGCTGTCAGCATCGCACTCGATGCGCCCAAACCCTGGGCAGCACTGATTGCCGCGCTGGTCGCCTGGCGCAGCGGCAGCGTACTGGCCACGATCGGCGCCGGCATGGCTGCGCTCTACATCCTCAAACTCATTCTCTGAACTGCAATGACCGCCTCCGCCCTGATTGCCGCCGCACACGAACTTTCCGCCACCGTCGACGGGATGCGCTTCGCAGCACCGGTTACACATGTCTACAACCCGCTCGATTACGCCGGCGAGATTCACGACAACTATCTGAGACGCTATGGCGAGGGGCGCAAACGCGTGGTGTTCATCGGCATGAACCCCGGCCCCTTCGGCATGGCGCAGATCGGCGTACCGTTTGGCGAAATCGGCACCGCACGCGACTGGCTCGGGCTCGAAGGCCCGGTGGGCCAGCCTGCGCAGAGCAACCCGAAACGACCGGTTGAAGGCTTTGCCTGCAAGCGCTCGGAGGTCAGCGGGCAACGGCTGTGGGGTCTGTTTCGCGACCGTTTTGGTACGCCGGATGCCTTCTTCGCCGATCATTTCGTCGCCAATTACTGCCCGCTCGCCTTCTTCGAGGACGGCCGCAACCTCACGCCGGACAAGCTGCCGGCCCATGAACAACGTCCGCTGCTGTCAGCCTGCGATGCACACCTGCGCCGCCTGGTCGACACCCTGGAGCCGGAGTGGGTGATCGGTATCGGCGTGTGGGCGGAACAGCGCGCGCTGGGCGCGCTGGGTGGCGTTGCCGGCCTGCGCTTCGGTCGCATCCTGCATCCCAGTCCGGCAAGCCCCGCGGCCAACCGCGGCTGGTCGGAAGCGGCGAGCAAACAACTCATCGACCTCGGCATATGGTGATGACCCGAACACGCGCCAGGTACGTCAGATGGCATTCGGGAACATCATCCGCGGAGGAATGGATAAAGGCGGAAAGCCTGTCCGGTGGCGGGGAGACAGTAAGTAATTCATAATTATGAGCATGTTTCATTGCTCACTTTCCGTCAGGACCAACGAATGAGCCATCAACTCGACCCCCTCTTCAAGAACAACAAGGACTGGTCGGACCGCATGCACAGCGAGGACCCCGAGTTCTTCGCCCGGCTTGTAAACCAGCAGTCGCCCGAATACCTCTGGATCGGCTGTTCGGACAGCCGCGTTCCGGCCAACCAGATCATCGGTCTTGCTCCGGGTGAGGTCTTCGTTCATCGCAACATCGCCAACGTGGTGGTGCATACCGACCTCAATGCACTGTCCGTCATCCATTACGCAGTGGCAGTGCTGCGGGTGAAGCACATCCTCGTCGTGGGGCACTATGGCTGCGGCGGGGTCAAGGCCGCGCTCAACGACAACCGCATCGGTCTCACCGACAACTGGCTGCGTCATGTCCAGGATGTCCGCGACCGCCACGAGAATCTGCTCAATACGGTCGAAGACCACGCAGACCGGGTCGACCGCCTGTGCGAACTCAATGCGATGCAGCAGGTCGTCAGCATCAGCCAGACATCGGTGCTGCGCGAGGCCTGGGAACGCGGTCAGGATGTCAGCATTCACGGCTGGTGCTACCGGCTGGACGACGGGCTGGTGCACGACCTCGGCATCAGTGCCACCTGCCGCGACGAGGCGCTGGAACTGTACCGCGACGGCATCGAACGCATGAGCCGCGACTAAGCCATGATCCGGCTCGGCATCGACCTTGGGGGCACGAAGATCGAGATCGTTGCCCTTGCCAGCGACGGGCGCGAACTGTTGCGCCGGCGCGTACCGACGCCTCAGGGGGATTACCGCGCCACGCTCGAAACCCTGGTCGAACTGGTCGGCTTTGCCGAGGCCAGACTGGGCGAGCGCACCAGTGTCGGGGTCGGCACGCCGGGCTCGCTGTCGCGGATGACGGGCTGCATCCGTAACGCCAACTCGACCTGTCTCAATGGACGCCCGCTGCGGCGCGATCTCGAGGCCATGCTCGAGCGCGAGGTCAGGCTCGCCAATGACGCCAACTGCTTTGCCGTTTCCGAGGCCACCGACGGCGCAGGCGCCGGGGCGGAAACGGTGTTCGGCGTCATTATCGGTACCGGCGTCGGTGGCGGGGTGGTCGTGGGCGGCCGTCTTCTTGCGGGAGCCAACGGCATTGCCGGCGAGTGGGGGCACTCCCCGCTGCCGCTGCCCACCACCGACGACCTGCCGCTCCCCCCGTGCTATTGCGGCCGGCGCGGCTGCATCGAAACCTATCTTTCCGGCCCCGGACTTGCCGCCGATCATGCACGCCGTCATGGCGGCGGACTGAGCGCCCGTGAAATCGCGGACGCAGCGGCGGCGGGGGATGCGGCCAGCGAGGCCACACTGCAGCGCTATGAAGCGCGGCTGGCACGCGCGCTGGGCACGGTGATCAACCTCATCGACCCCGACGTGATCGTCCTCGGCGGCGGCCTGTCTAGGCTTGAGCGACTGTATGCCAATGTGCCGGCACGATGGGCCGAACACGTCTTCTCCGATCAGATCCTCACCCGGCTGCGGCCGGCCCGTCATGGCGACTCGTCCGGCGTGCGCGGCGCAGCATGGTTGTGGCCGGCAGGCACTGAAGCGCGTTAGCCCTGCGCGCCTGCGGGCCGCGGATCATCCGGTGCGAACGGACTGCGCCCAGGTGCCGGGCACCGCGAATCTGACGTCTGTCGCCAACGGGTGCGCACGCTCAGACATCGAGCGGATCCACATCGAGCTGCCAGCGCAGCTCGCGCGGCGTGCGCTGGGCATAGAGCATCGTCATCCACTGACCCAGAAAGCCCTGAAGATCTGCACGGCTGTCCGCCTCGACCAGCAACTGTGCACGCTCGCGGCGTGCCAGCCTGGACATGCGCATCGGCACCGGATCGAACAGGCGCAGGGTCTCGGGCGCACACGACTGCGCCAGACGACGGGCGTGCTGCAGAAACTCGACTGCATCCGACAGCGCCGGTGCATCGGCCCGCAACATGGCCTGGTGCGTGAATGGCGGAAAGCAGGCGACCCTGCGCTCATCCAGCGCCATCTTGGCGAAGGCATCGAAATCATGGCGCCCGAGGTGCTGATAGAGCAGGTGGCCGGGGTACTCGGTCTGAATCAGCACCTCGCCCGGCAGACTTCCACGCCCCGCGCGCCCCCCGACCTGCATCAGCTGCTGGAAGAGCCGCTCTGGCGCACGGAAGTCAGCCGCATGGAGCGAGGAGTCTGCCCCGACGACGCCCACCAGGGTGAGCTTGGGAAAATCGTGCCCCTTCGCCATCATCTGCGTGCCGACCAGGATGTCTGCTTCGCCGGCAGCGATCTTGTCGAGGAGCGCCTCCCATTGCGCACGGGTGCGCGCAGCATCGCGATCCACGCGCAGCACACGGGCCTCGGGAAAGAGCTCGTTCAGTCTGGCCTCGATACGCTGGGTGCCTCGACCGAAGGGCTGGATATCCTGATTGCCGCAGCTCGGGCAGGCATGCGGAATCCCGCCATCGCAGCCACAGTGGTGGCAACGCAGGCGCCGGTCGGCCAGATGCACGACAAGGTTGGCCGAGCAGTGCGGGCAGCGGCTCACCCAGCCACAGGCCGGACATGACAGCACCGGCGCGTAGCCGCGGCGGTTGATGAAGACCAGGCTCTGCTCGCCCCGCTTCAGACGCTCGGAAATCGCCGCGTGCAGCGCCGGGCTGAGACCTTCGTCGAGCTTCATGCGCCGGATGTCGACCGCACGCACCTTGGGCAGGGTCGTCGCCACTGCACGATGCGTCAGGCGCAGCAGACCGTAACGCCCGTTGCCGGCATGCTGCCAGCTCTCCAGCGACGGCGTGGCCGAGCCGAGCAGGACCGGCACAGCACGCTGGCGCGCCCGCCACACGGCGACATCGCGTGCCGAATAGCGGACGCCCTCCTGCTGCTTGTACGAGGCATCGTGCTCTTCGTCGACCAGGATGATGCCAAGGCGGGGAAGGGGCGCAAACACCGACAGCCGTGTGCCGAGAACGATGTCCGCATGGCCGCTCAGGGCCTGGACGAAGCCACGCGAGCGCGCCCCTTCGGCAAGCCCAGAATGCAGGCTGACCACGTTGGCTGCCGGAAAGCGCTGCGCCACCCGGTTCTCGAGCTGCGGCGTCAGGGCGATTTCGGGTACGAGCATCAGCACCTGCTCGCCAGCCGCCAGCGCCCGTTCGGCGAGACGCAGATAGACTTCGGTCTTGCCGCTGCCGGTCACACCATGAAGCAACCAGGCGTGGAAGCCGGTGCCGGCAGCGACCACGGTATCGATCACCGCGGCCTGTTCCACGGTCAGTTCGGGGCGGCCCGCAGCGAGATGCCGACCGCCACCATCGTCACGTGGCACCAGCCAGCCGCGCCGGATGAGGTCGCCCACCGCGCTGCCTGCGTCAAGAGCCCGTACCGCGCTGCGCCGCGCGGGCCCGCCCAGCGCCTCGGTCGCCTTCAGCAGCGTCAGCGCACGGCTCTCGCGCCGCGCCTCTGCGAGTGCGGCACGACCTGCGGCGGAGAGTTCGAGCAAGGGGTCGACATCCTCTCCACTCACCCCGTCCGCACGACGCAGGCCCGGCGGCAGGGCCAGGGCGACGACTTCGCCCAGCGGGGCGTGATAGTAGCGCGCAACGAAACCGACGAGTTCGAGCCAGTCGGCCGGAAGAGCCGGCACCTCACGCTGAACATGACTCACCACCTTGAGGCGGCTGCGGTCAACATCCGCCTCGGCGGGCAGGGAAACGATCAATCCGCTCTTTTCCCCACGTCCGAAGGGCACGCGCACACACCGTCCAATATCTGAATGAACTGAATCTTCTGCAATGTAATCAAACAGTTGCGGAATCGGCAGAGGCAGTGCAACGCGTATGATCGGCATGGGGAATCGCGATGTATCCAGAATAGCTCTTTTATTTCAGTTGTTTAGCGTTGAAAGTTGAAGCCGATACGCGGAAAACAGCGCTAAACACTTGCCGTTAAACCCCCCTTCGTCTTGTCCACAAAAGCTGTGGATAACTTTGTGGGAAACCAGGGTAAATCGGGCTGAAACCGGCGTGAAACAAGCACTTCTGTCACTTTGCCTTAACATAGTGCAACGTTTTTATTCTTATAAATCAAAAGCTTGAAAATTTCATCGCATATACGCACTATTTCGGTGAATATTTTTACCCAAATGGCTTCCGTGTGCATAAGTCAAGCGAAAAACCCACTTTTTTTTGTTGACATGCACCGGAAGTAGTAAGCGAAGTTACCCCTCCCGGTGGCGTCAGAAAACGCGCGTTCAGCCTTGAGCGCGCACGATGCGGCTATGTTCATGCGCCGTATCGACCATTACTGCCACATTCTCCGGCGGCGTGAACTGCGAAATGCCATGACCAAGGTTGAAGACGTGGCCAGGATGTGCGCCAAAGGCGTCGATCACCTTGCGGGTTTCGGCTGCAACAACCTCTGGCGGTGCGAAGAGCACGTTGGGGTCGAGGTTGCCCTGCAAGGCCACCTTGTCGCCCACCAGCTGTCGGGCGCGGCCAATGTCCATGGTCCAGTCCAGCCCGACTGCGTCGCTGCCGATACCGGCAATCGACTCCAGCCACAGTCCGCCGCCCTTGGTGAATACGATGCTCGGCACACGCTCGCCATCGCGCTCGCGAATCAGGCCTGACACGACCCTTTCGAGATAGGGCAGGGAGAACTCCTTGTACGCGGCCTCCGACAGCACCCCGCCCCAGGAGTCGAACACCATGACGGCCTGGGCGCCCGCTTCGATCTGGGCGTTGAGGTATTTGACCACCGCGTCGGCAGTCACGCTCAGGATGTGATGCATCAGGTCCGGCCGGCTGTAGGCCATGCTCTTGACCCTGCGATAGTCGTCCGACGAACCGCCTTCGACCATGTAGCACGCCAGCGTCCACGGGCTGCCGGAGAAACCGATGAGGGGGACGCTGCCGTCGAGCGCGCGACGGATCTCGGCCACGGCATCCATGACGTACTGCAGCTCGACGTGAGGATCGGGTGCAAACAGGTTGCGGATCTCCCACTCTTCGCGCAGCGGGCGCTCGAAGCGCGGCCCCTCGCCTTCGGCAAAGTACAGCCCCAGCCCCATCGCGTCCGGTACCGTCAGGATGTCGGAGAACAGGATCGCGGCATCGAGGTCATAGCGTGCCAGCGGTTGCAGCGTGACTTCACAGGCCATGGCCGGGCTCTTGCACAGCTGCAGGAAGCTGCCCGCACGCTTGCGCGTCTCGCAGTATTCCGGCAGGTAGCGTCCGGCCTGGCGCATCAGCCACACGGGCGTGTATTCGGTGGGCTGGCGCAGCAGGGCGCGCAGGAAAGTGTCGTTCTTAGGGCGGCTCACGTCGAGTCCTCTTTTCCAGCCGATTGGCAACAAGGCGTGATTATCGCCTGTCACGGGCCCGGATGGGTTGAGCACCGTCAGTTTGGACATCCGGAAAGGTGCCAGACGCAGGCAGGCCAGCAGCAAACGGCGGGCCGTCACAGCGCCCCGATACGCGTGCGCAGGTGACCTTACCGGCGCCAAAATGCCGGCGTCATTACCACCAGCAAGGTGAAGATCTCGAGCCGCCCCAGGATCATCGTGAACGACAGCACCGCTGTCTGAAAATCATTGAGCGACTGATAGTTGGAGGCCGGGCCCACGGCATCGAGCCCCGGGCCGGTGTTGTTGAGACAGGCCACCACCCCTGAAAACGCGGTGATCAGTTCGAGGCCACTGGCCGACAGCAGCAGGGTCAGCGACACGATGCTGACCATGTACATGAAGCTGAAGCCGAGCACCGCGTGGAGAATGCCCTCGGAGACGGGCTGCTTGCCCATCAGGACCGGGCGCACCGCATTGGGATGAAGCGAACGGATGATCTCGCGAAACACCTGCTTGTACAGGATGATCGCACGCATCATCTTGATCCCGCCGCCGGCCGAACCCGAGCACGCAATGAAGCTCCCCAGGAACAGCACCCAGATCTGCGCGAACATCGGCCACAGCGTGTAATCGTAGGTCGCCAGACCCAGCGAGGTGGAGATCGACACCACATGAAAGGACACATAGCGCAAGGTGGTGGCCAGGTCGGCATGCACGTTGAACTGCATCAGGTAGAACGTCAGCAGCAGGATGCTAACGATCAGGACTGCGAAGAAGAAGGGAATCTCGGGGTCGCGGAAGTAGGGCAGCAGTGAGCGCCGCGACAGGGCCAGATAGTGGGTGGCAAAGTTGAGCGCAGAAGCCAGCGCAAACACCATGGCCACCATCTCCACATCGAGATTGTGGAAGTGTCCGAGCGAGGCGTCCTTGCTCGAAAAGCCGCCCAGCCCCGCGACCGAGAAGGCATGGATGACCGCATCCCAGCCTTCCAGGCCGGCGAACCAGAGGCTGAAGCCACAGCCGACGGTCAGCAGGATGTAGGTGAGCCACAAGCCCTTGGCCGTCTCCGCGATGCGGGGCGTGAGACTGCTCTCCTTCATCGGCGTGGGCACCTCGGCCTTGAACAGCTGCCGGCCACCGATGCCGAGCAGGGGGAGAATGGCGACCACCAGCACGATCACCCCCATGCCGCCGATCCAGTGCATGAAGGTGCGCCACAGGTTGATCGAGGTCGGCAGGTCGTCAAGCCCGGTGAGGATCGTCCCGCCGCTCGCCGTCAGGCCTGATACCGCTTCGAAGTACGCGTCCACCAGAGACAGGTGCGGAAGGTAGCCCAGCAAGGGCAGCGCGCCGAAGACCGGCAGTACCACCCAGGTGGACGCAACCAGAAGAAAACCGTCGTGCACCCGCAGGTCGCGACGACGCCCGCGCGTCCCCAGCCACAGCAGCGCGCCGCACAGCAGGGTCACCACGATCGCCTGATCGTAGGCCATGGTTGCGCCGTCATCGAGCCAGAACGAAACCGACAACGGGAACAGCATCAGCAAGGCAAAGATCACGATGATCAGGCCAAGCGCGTTGAGGGCAGGGTAGTAGGCGCGCACCGGGGACGAGTACATGAACTTAAAGGAAGGTGAAACTGACCTGGAACAGCTTCTCGACCTTGCTCACCAGATTCTTGTGGGTACAGAACACGATCACGTGATCCTCGTTCTCAATTAGCGTGTCGTGGTGGGGAATGATCACCATCCGCCGGATCACCTTGCCGTCGCCACCGCGCCGTTCGTCACGCACGATGGCGCCAATCGTCGCCCCCTTGGGAAGAGTGATCTCGTCGATGCGACGACCCACCACCTTGGAGTCCTTGGGCTTGCCGTGCGCAATGATCTCGAGCGCCTCGGCGGCCCCGCGGCGAAGGCTATGGACCGCCACCACATCGCCACGACGCACATGCGCAAGCAGCGATCCGATGGAGGTGTGTGCAGGCGAGATCGCGATGTCGATCGGCCCGCCCTGCACCAGGTCGACGTAGCTCTTGCGGTTGATCAGCGCCAGCGTGCGACGCGCGCCCATGCGCTTGGCCAGTGAAGCGGACATGATGTTGTCTTCTTCATCGTTGGTCAGCGCCACGAACAGATCGGTCTCGTCGATCCCCTCGTTCTCGAGCAGCTTCTCGTCGGTGGTGTCACCTCGCAGCACGAGGGTATGGCTGAGCTGGGTTGCCAGCATCTCGGCCCGGCGCTTGTCGACCTCGAGAATCTTGACGTGATAGTCGTTCTCGATCGAGCGAGCGAGGCGGAAGCCGATGTTTCCGCCGCCGGCAATCATGATCCTGCGCATCGGCTTGTCGGTGCGGCGCAGTTCCCGCATGACCTGCCGGATATGCACGGTCGCCGCCAGACAGAACACTTCGTCGCCGGGGACGATCACCGTGTCGCCCTCGGGAATGATCGGCTCGCCATTGCGGTAGATGGCGGCAATGCGCACCTCGACGTTGGGCAGGTGAAAGCGCAGCGCCTTGAGCGGATGCCCCACCAAGGGTCCGCCCTCGAACGCACGGACACCGATCAGGCTGACCACGCCATCGGCAAAATCCAGCACCTGCAGCGCCTCGGGAAAGGCAATCAGGCGCTTGATGTGATCGGTGACGATCTGCTCCGGACAGATCGAGAAATCGACCGCGAAGTTGTTTTCGTCGAGGAGCTCGGGGTGGTCGACATAGTCGGTCGAACGCAGGCGCGCAATCCGCGTGGGCAGATTGAACAAGGCCTTGGCCACGCGGCAGGCGCACAGATTGGTCTGGTCCGACTGCGTCACCGCGATCAGCAGATCGGCGTCTTCCGCACCCGCTTCACGGAGGACGGATGGCGACGCAGCGTTACCGCACACCGTTCGTACTTCCAGCCGTTCGCGCAATTCCGCGAGGTAGTCCGCACTGGTGTCGACAAGGGTGATGTCGTTGGCTTCAGATACCAGATTTTCAGCAACCGACGCACCGACCTGGCCGGCACCAAGAATGATGACTTTCAACGGGATAGCCCCAGATGAACGCAAGAGCGGCCGATTCTACGCGGTGTTTCATCGACATGAAACAGAATGTTGCAATGCAGCAACCTGCGTATCGATGCGGCCCCCGTCGCGCCCACGCTACCTATCGCTTAAGCATCAGTTTTCCTCGTGCCGCCGGCCGGCCTGCAGGCCCAGTTGCTTGAGCTTGCGATAGAGGTGCGTGCGCTCCAGCCCGGTCTTCTCGGCAAGACGCGTCATGTTGCCGCTCTCGAGTCTGAGATGGTGTTCGAAGTACATGCGCTCGAACGCTTCACGGGCTTCACGCAGCGGCTGGTCGAGCGGAATCGCACTCGCCGCCGCATCGGGGTTGGGCGCCAGCAGACGTCGCACCTCGGGCAGGCCGATCTCCTCTTCGAGCGTTGCCAGCGCCAGCGATCTCACCGCGGCGCGCAACTCGCCATAGCCTCCGGTCCAGTTGTGCGTGCGCAGATGATTGAGCGCAGCCGTGGAAAACCGGCGCAGCGGCACATCGTTCGCTTCGACCAGATGCAGCAGCACCTGTGCTGCAAGCTCGGGCAGATCGTCACGGATGTCACTCATTGCCGGTGGCGCCAGGCTGATCTCGAACAGGCGGTCGAGCACGGCCTCGTCCCAGCCCTCGCTGAGCAGTGCATCGTGACTGCGCTCGGTGGCCACCACCAGACGCAGGTCGTAGCGGTCCAGGCGCTCGAGCGCGAAGGCGAGGTTCTTCTGCTGCGCACGCGACAATCGTGCGAGCTCGGCGACATACAGCAGCCCGCCCTGGCTCGCCTGCAGCTGGTTGATGTCCAGCGGCACATTGACCGCCGTGAGGTCGAGCCAGGGTGCGCCGCCGGCCTGCAGGCTGCGCGCGACCAGTTCGGCCAGGCTGCCTCCACCGACGCGCAGCAGGAGCACTCTCGAACTGTCCGCGATCTGCTCGATCCGCCGCTTGAGCTCGCGCAGCGGCGCAGAGCGCGTAAAGGCCGCAAGCGTCAGCGGTGCCGGCGCGCCACTTGCGACCGGGCGCTGCAGGCCGCGCTTTACCGAGGCCAGCAGCTTCTGCAATGCGATCGGCTTTTCCAGATAGTCGATGGCGCCAATGCGGGTCGCCTCGACCGCCGTGTCGATGGTGCCGTGGCCGGACATCATCACCACCGGCATGTTCAGCTGGCCGTTGGCCGACCATTCCTTGAGCAGGGTGATGCCGTCGGTGTCGGGCATCCAGATGTCGAGCAGGACCATGTCGGGGCGCTCTGCATTGCGCGCTGCGCGCGCCGCTGCCGCGTTCTCCGCGAGCTGGATGTCGTGCCCTTCGTCACGCAGGATCTCCGAGAGCAATTCCCGGATTCCCATTTCATCATCAACGATGAGTAGCTTGGCCATGGTTCAGTGTTCACCGTTTGTCAGGATCGTCCGCAGACGAATGCGTACTTCGGCTCCGCCGATGTCGCGATTGGCAATTCGTATTTCGCCCCCGTGCTCAGCCACGATCTTTTTCACCATCGCCAGACCGAGTCCGGTTCCCTTTGACTTGGTGGTGAAATAGGGCTCGAAGGCACGGGCGAGAATCTCGGCCGGGAAACCCGGACCGTTGTCACGGCAGACCAGCAAGACCCGGTCGCCGTCATTGCGTGCAAGCAGCGTGATCTCGGCGTCGTCTTTGCCGAGCACCGCATCCTGCGCATTTTGCAGCATATTGTGAATGATCTGGCGAATCTGCGAAGCGTCGCCCAATACCTTGGGCAGGTCGTCTCCGACCTGCAGGCGGATGCGCACCGCAGCGCTTTCGTACAGGTGCAGCACTTCCCGCATCAGCGCTGCAAGGTCGAGCGCGACCAGCTCCGGCGCAGGCAGTCTCGCATAGTCCCTGAAGGCATTGACCAGATTCTTCATCGCCTCGACCTGATTCACGATCGTCCGCGTCGCGCGCTCGAGCATGGCCTTGCCGTCTTCGTCGAGCTGATCTGCAAGCTTCAGCGCCAGACGTTCGGCCGAGAGCTGGATCGGTGTCAGCGGGTTCTTGATCTCGTGCGCCAGGCGGCGGGCGACCTCTGCCCAGGCGGCGGTGCGCTGTGCATCGACCAGCCGGGTGATGTCGTCGAACACGACCACCAGGCCACCGCCCGTACTCTCCGGCAGGCGCGAGCCATGCACCAGCAGCGTCAGCGGGGTGCTGTCCGGCGAAGGGATCTCGATCTGCTCGTGCCAGTCGCTCTCATGCGTCGCAAAGCCTTCCAGCAGCGCGTCGCGCAACACTCCGTGACGCACCCAGTCGGCAAGCGCGATGTCTTCGAAACCGGCGAGATCATCGGCAAGGATGTCCATCGCGCCGCGGTTTGCCGCGCGCAGGGTGCCGTTGCCCGCGAAGGCGAGCACACCGGTCGAAAGGTTGGCGAGCACGCTTTCCAGGTAGGCACGCGCGGCTTCGACTGCCGCACGGTTGCGGTCCGCGGCCGCGCGGGCGTCTTCAAGCTGGCGCACCATCTGGTTGAAGGATTGGGTCAGGACGCCGAGCTCGTCCCGTGCCGGCAAGGCCTGGCGCGGGCGATAGTCGCCCTGCGCCACGGCCTGGGTGCCTTCAGCCAGGATCAGCAGCGGCGCAGCCAGCCTGCGCGCCAGCACGAAGGCAACCGCCATTGCGGTGAGCAGGGCGAGCAGCAGGGTCAGGGTCAATGTAAGGCTGTAGATGCGCTTCAGACCGTCGCGCCCAAGGGTGAGCTGCTGGTAGTCCCGATAAGCCTCCTGTACGGCCTCTGCGTGGCGGGAAAAGGTATCCGGCACGGGCTGGGTCAGCTGCAGCAGCTGCGGTTCGCTCAGAATCGAGCGCGTCGGGATCGGCACCACAACCCGAATCACCAGGCGTCCATCCGGATGGCTGTCCACCGTGCTGACGCTGCGACTCTGTCGTGCCTGGCGCAACTGCGCCGAGGAGGGCAGATCAGGCAGCAAGGCGACACCGCCGTCACTGGCGGTGGCGACAACCTGACCGTTGGGCGCCAGCACCGTGGCGTTGCTCACGCCCGCAGTCTCCCGCAGGCGGCTGAGGGTCGCAGGCGACACGGTCTCGAAACCCTCGAGATCGAGCGCCATGTCGCCGGCCTTGGCGTTGACCTGGCTCACCAGATAATCGAGGGCGTTCTGCCCCAGCGCGATGCCCCCTTCAAGCGCCGAGTCGACGCGAACGTCGAACCAGGACTCAATGCTGCGCACGACAAACTGCAGCGACACGGCGTATACGACGAGACCGGGCAGCAGCGCCATCAGCGCGAACATCATCATCATGCGGTACTTGAGACGGGAACCGAATTTGCGCGCGCGGTACTCCCGCCACAGCGAGCGCAGCTGCACCCCGACCAGCCCGGCAAGCCCCACGGCGACCACGCCGTTGAGCGCCAGCAGATACGGATAGCGATCGGCGAACAGGTCGGAATTCGCACTGGCCGAGGTCAGCAGATAGAGCGATATGCCGGCAATGGCGGCAATGATCGCAAGCGCAACGCGTTTCATCGCGAGGTCGCCGCCCCGGGCAGGAAGGTCCAGCGCAACCACTCGGTGCCGACATTCCAGTCGCGGCTCCCGATCGCCGTGACCTGGAAGGGCTTGGGCAACTGCGCGGTATCGTGACGGAAGCGGAGCGATACCTCGTGCGAGACGCCCGGCGCGAGTTCATCGGCGCCGGCAATCTGCCAGTTGCGGATGCGTTGCATGGTCAGCAAGGCGGAATCCAGATTGTCGAAGCTCTGGTGGAAGGCACCGATCGACAGACGGTAGCTGCGGGTGATGGCGTGGTACGAGATGCGGTAGTTGAGTTCGCGCTCAACCACGACCTCGTTCAGCCAGTACCAACGCGGTCGCTCGACCAACAGTTCAGCCACGAAATGGAGGGCGACGCCGCGGGTAATGGCGTCGGTCAATCGTGGGTTGATATCGAGTTCAATGTCGGCATTCAGTACGTAGCCACCCTCCCCCGGCACGATCTCGGCAAAGGTGATCTGGCTGTCGTCTGCCCCGAAGGCCGGCAGCGACAGCAGTGCCAGCGTCAGAAACAGCTGGCGAAAGAGACTAGCGAAGTTTGCGCAGGCGCGCATAGTAGAAGCCGTCATGATCGGCAGTCGGTGGCAGGGAACGCGTGTCGCTGGCATCAATGGCATGCGTTTCGGCATCCGGATGGCGGGCAAGAAATGCATCGATCTGGCGACGGTTCTCTTCGTCGAACACCGAGCACGTCACGTAGAGCATTGTGCCACCGGGCGCCAGCGTCTGCCAAAGCGCATCCAGAATTTCTGCCTGCTGTGCGGCAAAGCGCGGGATATCCTCGTTTCGACGCAACCATTTTATGTCGGGGTGACGGCGAACCACACCCGACGCAGAACACGGAACGTCGGCAAGAATGCGGTCGAAGGGTTCTCCGTCCCACCAGGTGTTCAAGCGCCGGCAGTCGGCAACCGTGATGCGGGCAGTGAGTCCGAGCCGGTCGAGATTTGTCCGTACGCGTGCGGCCCGCGTCGGGTCGAGTTCGAGGGCGGTGAGATCGATGTCGGCACGCTCGAGCAGGTGCGCGCTCTTTCCACCCGGCGCTGCGCAGGCATCGAGCACGCGCTCGCCATCGACTGCACCGAGCCATTGTGCCGCCCATTGCGCCCCGGCATCCTGCACCGACACCAGACCTTCGGCGAAGCCCGGCAGGCGCTGCACCGGTACGGGATGCGCCAGCAGGATTGCACCGTTTTCCAGTTTTCGGGCCGGGATCCCGGCTTTCTCAAGCGCTGCAAAGACGTCTTCGACCGAAGCACGGCGCGCGTTCACGCGCAATGACATCGGCGGATGCAGATTGCCGGCCTGGAGAATCGCTTCCCAGTCTGCAGGATGATCGTATCGCACGCGCGCGATCCACCATTGCGGACAGGCGTAGCGTGCTTCGATATCCGCGTCGCGCCAGCCTTCGAGCTTCATGGTCTCGCGCAGCACGTTCCGCAGCACGCCATTGATGACACCCTTGAGCGCAGGCACCTCAGCGGCTGCAGCCTCTACTGCCTGATCGACCAGCGTGTGCGACTGGGCCGGGCGCTGCTCCAGACGGTAGAGTGCGACCAGGAGCAGCGCATGGAGATAGGTCGGCAGCGGCTTGTGCAGATAATGCCGCAGCACCGCGTCTCCCCGACCGAACTCACGCAAGGTAGACCAGGTAAGGTCACGGACCGCACCGCGAGTCGCGTCCGGCCAGCTCGGGTTGGCGCTGAGCATGGCCTCGTAGCCGTCGGTCAGGTTGCCACCCTCAAGCACGCCCGCAACCAGCGTGGATGCCTGCTTCAGCGCATAGGCGAGGCTGTCCTGCGGCAGGCTGGGCCGTGACGTCGCGCGCGGGGGCAAGCCGCGTCGATCATGCGAGGTGCTGGAGGGGCTGCGGGTTTGGGTACGACGATTCACAATGGTCTTCTTGTTTCGATGGATGATCTGAGCCTCGACCCGAAAGGTTTCGGCTCTCTCAAGGAATGGTAGCGGCAACGCCGGACTGTTGCATGCGGTGGTGTCTGCGCACCTTCACTCGAAGGGCAACTGAAAGTCGCTCGTACGTTTCGAGTCATTCTCTCGCGTTTGGTGCCCTGTTTCACGTGAAACACGTCGCACTACAGGGCTGCGAGTGTGTCGTATGCAAGTTTTGCGATCAGGACTGACACGACTGCCAGGAACATCTTACGCACAAATCCCGTTCCATGACGAAGCGCGGTGCGTGAGCCCACGACGGCCCCGCAAAGATTGCATGCAGCCATGAGCAGCCCGAGCTTCCACAGAATCTCGACGTTGTTTGCAAAGTACGCGATGGCCGCGAAGTTCGTTGCGACGTTGACGATTTTCGCCGTGACCGACGCGCGAAGGAAGTCCATGCCGAGGAATCGGATGAACAGAAAGATCAGGAAGCTGCCAGTTCCGGGACCGAAGAATCCATCGTAGAACCCGAGCACGAGGCCGATCGCCGCAGCGGTCAGGGTCGCCCGAAAGTCATGTGGCCCCTCACGCGAGATGGAGCCAAGGTCCTTGCGCATGAAGGTATAGCCGGCCACCAGAATCAGCAGCACCAGGATGAGGGGGCGCAACACCGTCGGCGGCATGTAGGCCACGGCCTTTGCGCCATACCATGAGCCGACCAGCGCACCGACCGCACCAGGTATGGCAATGCGCCACGGTATGGTTACACGACGCCCGTACTGGATGGCTGCGCTCGTGGTCCCGATGATGCTTGCGATCTTGTTCGTGCCGAAGAGCACGGCGGGCTGAACCGAAGGAAAGGCCGCAAAGAGGGCCGGTATCTGTACCAGCCCTCCACCGCCGACGACAGCATCAATGAACCCGGCGCAGAACGCACCGATAGCAAGAACCAGATACAGAGCGCTCGAATCAATTAACATGTTTCACGTGGAACACGATGTACAGGCCCACGCGCAAGCATGAACAGCCTCTTGAAAGGGAAAAGCACCGAACCATCAGGTCGGGCCGGATAGGCCGAGGCCAGCATCGGCTTCAGCTGCAAAACAAACGCCCTCGTTTGCGCCTCACTCAGGCAGGCAAAATACGGAACGAGGGTACTCCCCGCCAGCCACTCGAAAACCGCATCCTCACCGGAAAGCCGCTGGTAGTAGGTTGTCTCCCACAGCTCAAGCTCTTCGAAGTGTGCCGAAAGCAGCGACTGATATACTTCTGGCTCAAGCACCTCACCCATTCGCACTTGCGCTAACGCGCCCTCCCATTCGGCGCTCGCCGCCAGATCCCGGATCAGTCGATGGGACGGCGCGGAAAAATTCGCCGGCATCTGCACAGCCAGAACACCATCCGACTCAAGCATCGCCGCCAGTCGCGCGAACAGCGCCGGATGATCGCCGACCCAATGCAAGGCCGCGTTTGAAAACACCAGGTCGACCGGCGCATCCGGCTGCCAGCATGAAATATCTGCCTCGACCCATTGCGCGCGCGGGAGCACGGCGCGCGCCCGCACCAGCATTGCGGCCGACTGATCGACGCCGGTCAGGTTCGCATCGGGCCAGCGCTGCAAGAGAAGCGGGGACACATTCCCGGGACCACAGCCAAGATCGACGATGGTGCGAGGCGGCGTCATGGCGATCCGCCCCATGAGGTCGAGTGCCGGACGCAGACGCAAATCGTGAAAACCGAGATATCGGTCCGGGCTCCAGCTCATCATTCAATCTCCGGTCGCACATGCGCGACAGCAGGCCGAACAGCGGCGCTCGCGAGCAGTTCCGCCGCCTGCTCTCGCCAGTAACGCAAAGCGAAAAAGTAGCCTTCCCAAACACAGCCGTTACAACCGCGTCCGCAACACGTTGTCGGTACCGGTGGTGCGTGCCGAAAACTCAGGCCCGCCTGTGCAAGCAGTGCCTCGACCTCAGCGACGACCAGATTCGCATCGTCGACATGACGCAGTGGCCGCAGGAACGGATCGGGTCGGGTCATGGATCACCAGTCAGAAAAATAGGAACGAAGGGCGCGAACACCGCCGCCGAAGCCCGAAAACCGGAGATACGCGGCATGCCGCGGCATATGATGACATGCGCATCATGAATGCACGGTGGTCACTTTCCGATGCAGAACCTCGAAAAGATCACCCCGAGGAGATCGTCAGCCGAGAACTCTCCGGTAATCTCGCCAAGTCGTTCCCCGGCAAGTCGCAGCTCCTCGGCAAAGAGTTCGAGCGCTGAAAGCTGATCTCCAGCCAGGCGCACATGCGCGAGCGCCGCCCGCAATGCCAGCAGATGACGTTCGCGCGCAAGAATCACGTCTTCGCCATGCGCATGCCACCCCGCCACTCGCAGCAGCTCCTTGCGCAACAGATCGATCCCCAGGCCTTCCCGCGCCGAAACGTGCAGTTCGACTCGACCGTCGTGCTCAACCCGTGCCGGGTCAAGATCGCACAAGTCGATCTTGTTGATGACGGTGATGCATTCAACGCCGGGAAGAAGATCGAGATCGATATCCGTACCGCCCTCGGTTTCGCCCGGGCGACCGGCGTCGACGAGGCGCAGCACCACATCGGCACGCTCGAGTTCGCGCCGGGTGCGTTCGATACCGATGCGCTCCACCACATCGCTGGTATCGCGCAAGCCCGCCGTATCGATGACGTGCAGCGGAATGCCTTCGATCTGTATGGTTTCGCGCAAGGCATCGCGGGTCGTGCCGGCCACCTCGGTGACGATTGCACGATCCTCGCCTGCAAGCTGATTGAGCAGACTCGACTTGCCGACGTTCGGCGCGCCCGCCAGGACCACGTTGAGGCCGCTGCGCAGCAGTGCCCCCTGACGCGCGCGGTCAAGCACACCTTCGAGCTGCTCGCGAATCGAGGCCAGACGCGGCAGCGCCCTGGCCTTTTCGAGGAAGTCGATTTCCTCTTCGGGAAAGTCCAGCGTTGCCTCGACGAGCATGCGCAAGTCGATCAACGCGTCCTTGATAAGATGGATTTCCTGCGAGAAGCGGCCGGACAGGGAGCGAACGGCCGACTGCGCGGCGGCGGCGGTAGACGCCTCGATCAGGTCTGCCACGCTTTCGGCCTGGGCCAGATCGAGCTTGCCGTTGAGAAAGGCACGCCGGGTGAATTCACCGGGATCGGCCAGTCGCGCGCCCAGTGCGAGGCAGCGATCGAGCAACATCTGCATCACCACCGGGCCGCCATGGCCCTGCAGTTCGATCACGTCCTCGCCGGTAAACGAAGCGGGCGCACGGAAGTAAATCAGAAGCCCTTCATCGATGGGCTCGCCCTTCGCCCCAAGAAAGCGGCTGAATGCCGCAAGCCGGGGCTGGGGATCGCGTCCGGTCAGTTCGCGCGCAAATGGCGCAAGACCCGCCCCGGAAACGCGAACGACGCCGACACCTCCTCGGCCCGGCGCCGTTGCAATCGCGGCGATGGTGTCAGGCGGGCTTGCTGCCGGCCTTGGCACTCTCGATCATCCGCGTAATCTGCCATTGCTGTGCAATCGACAGGATGTTGTTCACAACCCAGTACAGCACCAGACCGGACGGGAACCACAGGAACATGAAGGTGAACACGATCGGCATTGCCATCATGACCTTGGCCTGCAGCGGATCCGGCGGCGTCGGGTTGAGCTTCATCTGGATCAGCATGGAGGCACCCATGATGACCGGCAGGATGAAGTACGGGTCCTTGGCGGACAGATCCTGAATCCAGCCCAGCCAGGGCGCCTGACGCATCTCCACGCTACCGAGCAGTACCCAGTACAGCGCGATGAACACCGGAATCTGCACCAGGATCGGCAGGCAACCGCCGAGCGGGTTGATCTTCTCGGTGCGGTAGAGATTCATCATCTCCTGCTGCATCTTGGCCTTGTCGTCGCCGTACAGCTCCTTCATGCGCTGCATGCGGGGGCCGAGTACGCGCATCTTCGCCATCGACTTGTAGCTGGCTGCGGACAGCGGGAAGAACAGCAGCTTCAGCAGGACCGTCACCAGAATGATGGCCCAGCCCCAGTTGCCGAGCATGTCGTGCAGCCACGACAGCACCCAGAACAGCGGCGCAGCAATCACGGTCAGCCAGCCGTAGTCGACCACCAGATCGAGTCCGGGGGCGATGTCCTGCAGCTTGTCCTGCTCCTGCGGGCCGACATACAGGCGGGACTCCGCCGTACCGCTCGCACCCGGTGCAATCGCATCGACCGGCAGGATCACGCCGGCCGAGTACAGGCCATTGGCAACCTTGCGGGCGAAGAACTCGCGCTCGACACCGACCTCAGGCAACCAGGCGCTGACGAAGTAGTGCTGGACCATCGCCACCCAGCCATCGGGTGCGGTCTTGGCAAACTTGGCCTTGCCCTCGGCGATCTCCTCGAAATGAACCTTCTGGAACTTGGCCGCATCGGTGTAGAACGCCGGACCGGTGAAGGTTGTCACGCCGAAAGCCTGCACCTGCTCTGCCGGCTCGCCGTCACGCGTGAGCTGGAAGTAGGCATGGCCGGAGACGGGGTCGCCGCTGCCGTTGGCGATCTCGTAATCGACATTCACCAGATAGCTGCCACGATGGAAGGTCATCACCTTGGTGACCTTGACCCCGTTCTGTTCCGGCGCCTCGAGGCGCAGCACCAGGGTGTCCTCGCCGTCCTTCATCACCTGTTCGCCTTCGGGCAGCGCGAACACCGTACGGTGAGTGGGGAGATCGGTACCGATCAGGCCGGACTCGGCCGAATAGCGGTGAACCTCGCCGTTGTCGAACAACAGGAAGCCACGCTCATGATCGGCGGTGGATTTGTGTTTCACCAACTCGAGCCGGACGATGCTGCCGCCTTCGGCGGACACGTCGGCACGCATCAGGTCAGTGACCACACGCACCGTCGGCGCAGCCGAAGCGGCCGCAGTTGCGGGCAGTGCCGATGCACCAGGCGCGGCGAGCGCACTTGGCGTGGGAACCGAAGCCCCCCC